>OGMN01000347.1_pt1 | contig 54767 bp, 56 predicted proteins | sample 1573211 | NCBI WGS metagenome assembly OGMN01 (sample SAMEA2581876, study PRJEB24529) | metagenome | biome: Human gut stool | place: China | collected 2011
CCCCCCCCCCCCCCCCCCCTCTCTGAAGTATATTTACATCTAGTACAGTTTGTTAGATGAATGACCTTTCCTGTTGACTGGACTGTCACATCACAGACAACATTGGTAGCATCAACCGTACCGTCACTCTGATTCTTATGACCGCGTAAACTTATAAGTCCACCTTGCCCCATCACCTCGATCGAAGTAGAGATAGACGTTCCGCCTATACTATTTGTTCCTTCGTATCCGGAATTTAATTCCACAAAAGCAGCATCTACATCTCCGCTTACAATAAAGTGTTTTACTTTACCTATTACAGTACCGTTTCTATAGACCTCGGCACCATCACGAGACAATACATGACCGGAACATACAACACCCTTGATTGTACCCATCTTTGCCCTATATCCGGTAGATCCACCCGGTAAACCGGTAGAACTTAATGAAACATGTCCACCCGAAACTACATCTGCTTGAGCGACAATCAGGCCACTCCAGGAGTGAAAAGAAACAATAGGGGAATCTATCACTCTACTTTTAAATAAAGCGATTTTTTCAGGTGTACACTCTTTCAAGTCAACGAATATACTGTTGTCACTTGGCCTAATACCAAAAGCAGTCATTGTTATTTCTTCTTTTATCGGATCGTTATCTCGATTCAGATAAAAATTAGTTATAATATCGTGTACATTCAAAAGTTCGTTGTAAGAAAATTGACATTGTTTAATAATAAAATCTGAGCTTCGTGTCCTTGCTGACATTTTCTCTCTATTATCCAATGTGTCACCGGTCACCAGAATGACCAGATTACCATTCTCAATATAGTTTCCTCCATAATAATCGGGATAGAGACTCACATCCGATTTAAGAACACCTGTTTTAAATGAATTTTCGAGATTTATCACTAACTCTTCAGAAAATGCCTGTCTAATTTTTTCTGATTTTGTTTCTAATGTTCCCTGAACCGGATCAGGTAAATCATTAGTACAGGCGGGAATTGCAAATATAGCAATGGTCCCTAGCATTTGCATTAATAGTCGTTTCATAAGTAAACTAATTTTAATGAGTTAAACAATTTATATAAAGGCAATTATTAAGAAACTTAATACTCGCACACCCTACACTTTTAGCTAAACTACTGTCCAACAAGATAATAGTACAGTATATAGTAAAACTCGCTTATTCACTGTAATCATATAAACTTAGAACACAAACTAATTAAGTCCCTATATTATGGTTAGAGCAGTCACGGGAAAGTAGACCTGCAACGTTATTATGCATTATCTACTTTCCATGACCGAATCATAATATAGTAATAATGAACAAAAAAATTTCTATCAAATCGTTATATTTTGAACAAAAGTGCATTTTTTCAACAAATCGCTTTTTGCTGTTTTCACTATATATTTTACATTTTTCACTTTTAAATAATATTAAGATATTTCTCTTCACATCACACTTATACGCCTAATAGAATATAACGGTAAAAACAAATTAAAAAAACAGATGTACAAGCAGAAACGAACACTATTTCTTCAATTCTTACAAACCATTTTCTATATTTGTACTTTCATCATTCAGTAACCTAACATCATAATATTATGACTATATATAAATTAATTGGCGGTGGAGAGAGAGCAATGCAGCTATTCAGTCTAGGACGTGATATCATTTGCATTGAAGAAGATATTGAAGAAAAATACGTATGTCCGGAAAGATGTAATGGATTTACTAAGATGTGGTCTGACGACCCCGATGATATTAAGAGGTGGTGTGAAGAATGGATCGGCGAAGAAATAACGCTGCACATAGAAAAGGCCCAAGGAGATCCATATCCGGTTGACAACAGATAAAAGTTGTGAGCATACCTTTCCTTGATTTAAAGAAAAAAAGGTCAAGTTTCCGAATGGAATTTGACCTTGACTTAAAATGACAACTTTAGTACCATGCAATAACTTTCAGAAAAAATAAATCCTCCTGAAGCATGGCATGAAGCATTACAACGACTATTTCATGATCTTAATTCTCATAATATCGGAAAGCATATTCCTTTTTCCCCAACCAGAATTGTAATTTATGTCCATATATCCTTTATAATCAGTGTCAATTACTTTTGTTGTTGCTAACATAGCCTGAATAAAATAAAGAAGTTCAGAATCCGGAGAACTTTGAATATTGGTATTTCCCAAATTGGTAGTATTGCCCACGATCATCTTATGTTTCAACCCCATTTTTAGTATTTTATTAACGTGATTATATACTATTTGCACCAAATATACTAAAATTGTTGGAAAGCTGCAAATAGCCTATTATTTTGATATTGTTATAAAAATGAACACTCTCTATTTGTTATTTCTAATGTAATTACTACATTTGCACTGACATAATAAGAGTATGCGTACTCTTATACGATACATATAGCCAAACCGCTATCAGAATCACCACCTCAGATAAATGGACTAAGGCTATAAACTACTCACTCATGGATGAAGTGTACCTACACATAACGTAGAATCGCTCCACGAGTGAGTAGGGTTTGTGGTGAACCTTGATAGCGGTGTGGCAGTGGTTCTACGTCTTTCGTTTACACCGTTGCCGTTTTACAAGCTATTGTTTAACTCTAAATAAAATGTAAAATGGAAACAAAAAAGATTTTCTTATCCGTATTTATCATCATTACCAGCCAATTAGGTTTCGCACAAAATGCAAAGTCTGTACCTACAACAGCAGAAGAAAAACGTATCGCAATGCTTACTCCTGAGTATTACACGAATTGGATCGGTGCATCATTTTTTACTATCCCAACCGTAGAAAAGGAATTTGATGTAATTCCTGTACGTATCTTAGACCTAACATTTTTCTACGATTTCGGAGATTGCTTTGTGGGAATGGAGTCTAACAAAAAGGGAGTTGTAACACAAATGACTCTTAGACTGTTTGGAGACAAGGCTAAAAACTTTATACAAAAAGCGACTGACTATGGCTATAAGTATATAACAAAAAGCAACAACATGAACACACGTTCCAATGCAGAAAAGACTTCTGATGTATATGAAACTAACGTAAAACGTTATCGAAAGACTACCTTAAACGGAAATGTCTATCTAGAGGTGTCCACAAATAATGAGCGTGTTAATGAATATGAAATAGCAATTTTCCGAACAAAGTAAACTCATGAAAGGCTGCATTGTTTTTGTACTGTTTATTATCCTGCTGTTTTTCGGTCCGATAGGGTGGTTTTTTGCCGTAATACTAGGCATTGTCCTTCTAACCTCCAATAAAAAGAAGTAGAAAAGAATACGGAGCTAAGACTCCGTATTTTTAATTATAGAAGCATCCACTAACTCATCAAGCAATTTCATTCTTTCAAGATGTTCTAAATATTCCTCAACATCAGAAAAGGTTAAACTAGTTACCTTCAATGTCTCAATTACGGCTTCTTTAGAAAGCGTTTTCATGTAGGGTATCTCTATATATAATTCACCTTTATGCAGCACTACACCTTTTTTGTCACACATTTCTATTTCACCTGTATAATCATTTTCCATGAGAAACTTAGCGAATGTGTGAAAGTCAATCTTAAATTGTTTTTTCGGCTCTTGGAAGTTCGACATCTACATTAATTATTAGGGGTTCTTTAATCGTTACTTCAAATATTTGCTCAGCCCTATGGACTATATACTTGTCTGCAAAGATAGGAGGAATTACTGAATTTTCAGATACTTTCCAACCATAAAGTTTCAAATTCTTGAAGGCGATTCTGTTTTGTAAGTCTCGGATGAGTGATTCTTTGAAGATTTTAACTACTTCTGAAACACTTTTTCCACACGAACAAAAGTTACCTGTTGCGGGACAATAACTTGCATAAGTGTCCCATCTCGCAGGTTCCGGATGTTGGAAAACTACGAGTTTTACTGAAACTGTTCCCATAAAATTGAATTGATTTTATGTGCCAGTTATTTTTCTATAACTAACACGGATTAAGTTTTTATCTATAATTTTCTTAAACTTAATTTCCGGTGAGTTGTTACGGGTGTTATAGTTATATTCAAACTCCGCACAATATTTAGAAAGGTGTTCCTTGCTTGGTCTATGGTAAGTGCCCATTATTGACCGCTTTAAATGTGACCATGCACCCTCAATAGTATTTGTGTGTATTTTACCACGAACATATTCTTTACGTCCATGATTTACTACATCGTGTACATAGTCCGAGCATAGTTTAGTATATGCCCACCATTCATCGCTGTTTATATGGGTTCCTTTCTTAATTCGTTTGTGAATAATTGGCTCTAAGGTTTTGCGCTTCGCATTTGGTACAGGTGTAATGGATAAACGTCCACCACGCTGTACAGCCCCGAATACGGGAGTTTTATTCTCAGAACCACGACCACGTTTTCCCTTTTTCTTTCCACCAACATACGTTTCATCAACCTCGACAGTACCACGTAGCTGGTTATTGGAATTACGATGTTCCAACATATAGCGCACCTTGTGTAATAAATACCAAGCACTCTTTTGCGTGACACCGATAGTCTTGGACAACTCGATAGAGCTGATACCTTTCTTAGATAATGAAATCAGATAGAAAGTAAGAAACCATTTCTGTAAAGGAATGTTTGAGTTTTCATAAATAGTACCCGTTTTCACCGAAAATTGCTTTTTGCAGTGTGCACACTTAAAAGTTTTGCCGTTATTGTACCGATAAATCTTTTGTGCATTTCCGCAATGTGGACAGATAGGAGAATCTCCCCACCTGCGTTTTTCAAAGTATCTCCTACAAGATTCCTCATCGGGAAACTGTTTAAAGAAGTAGAATAAATTAGCGTTATTACTCATATTTCACCGATTTTTCATTTAAGATACGAAAAAAAGATGAAATATGCAAATATTTGTCAAATAAACTTTTATGTTATTTTTATAACGATAGCTGATGATATTTTTATAAAAATTACTACTTTTGTTCCTATGAAAAATAAAGCTGCAATATTTAAAAGGTTTGTTTATTATAGAGTAATTCCCAAAAGATGCCCAATACATAATAAACAAGCTCGTATATCGGTAACAGGTATGAACTACAAAGTAACTGATTGTTGCTGTGATACGTTTAGGAAGTCCTTGGAGACCCGCTGCTGTAAATACAAGTATGGCATTCTTTCGGGCCGTTATGACTTTTCTCCAAAATCACGTCTAAGGTGATTCTATTGTAGTTTCCTTTAGATAATTTTCGGAGCTCGCTTATCGCCTCTTCGATTGTAGATGTATCTACTGAGATAATATTTCTCAAATTATACTCATACCCATCGTCTTTACTTGGATAAGTAACATATACATTTGCTGATATGTCACAAAATCCGTTAGGAATACTTTTTACCGCATCCGACAACTCCTTGTTAAACTCCTCAAAACTTTTATATCCCGACATTGAAATATCGGCTGATGTTATATTTTCGTTCATATTTTATCTTAGGGTTAGAATAGATAGTATATAATTGCGTATATTAAATAATATGATTCCATTTAAAGAATATAAAGAAGCGCAACTAAAAAAGATAAAATATATAATATGGGGTGGGGATAATGTCATAAGTAAATATTCTTTTGCTCCTTTAAAACAATGGTGTGCTCAAAATGCGCATAAAAATATTGATAATCAGCCATTAGAACGAAAATTCAGCTTTAGGGATTATATTTTGGGGAACTTGGAATTTAGCGATATGTGCAAAATGATATGTGATTACTATTCAATACAATACTCTTTACAAACACAGCAAGAAATAAAAAAAATGATATGCATGGGAATTAGCCCCTCATCTCCCTCAGTGATACAGATAATGGAACTATTTAAAAATAAAGGATATATTAACTGCATACTTGCGAATGCACTTCCTATAGTGACAGAATCCAAACAATGCTATGCGAATATCTCCGATAAATTCTCATTTTATTCACATGACACCCACATATTAAAGCCGGACAATAAGGCATTTACAATAATCAGAGATAAGCTACATGCAAATTTTGACGAAATGTTATTTATAGATAGTAATCAACCTAACGTGAATGCAGCAATAGAACTAGGTATATATTCTATCCAATATAGACCGGAATATTTAAATAATATAATCCAAGAATTTCAATTAGATTAAACTGTTTTCAGGCGTACCGAGGCGGCTACACCTTTATCAGTTTTTACCAGTTCATATTTATCCAATCTCTCATATAGCTTGCCGAGCGTCTTGCAGCCATATCTTTTTACTTTGAACTTAGGCACCATTTTTTTCAATGCACCTCCGATTAAAGACAAGGTAACTTCATCTTTCCCATTAGCGGCCTGTTCAAAAGCCTTATCAAAATAATCCATATCACGCCGGATAAAAAACTCCGGTGTGTTCTCTGGTGCTGTCTTTCCTTCTTTCCGGTCCGAAAACTGGAACTCTGCGCAGGAACGGACCAATGTTAACGGAGTTTTACTTTCACCATATCCGAGAACTGTCAATCCCGCTTCACGGAACCGTTGTGCCAGCAAGGTATAATCACTATCACTACTAACCAGGCAGAAACAATTGACTTGCCCTCCGTATAAGATATCCATTGCATCTATACATAGGGCGATGTCCGTCGTATTCTTTCCCGAGACAAAAGAGGTTGCCTGTATCAGCTTGAACGAATGTTCTTTTGCTACATCTTTCCAACCGGCAAGTGATTTCCTTGTCCAGTCACCATATATCCGCTTCACAATAGCAGTACCGTAACGGGATACGAAACGAATGATATCTTCCATTCTTTCAGGAGAAGTATTATCGCCATCTATCAATATAGCTATAAGCAAGTCTTTTTTCTGTTTCATACCAATTGCTCAAATCCTTTAAATACAAAAGTATACAAACTTCTGAAAATAGTAAACCTTTAGCTCTGTTTTCTATCTATCATCAAAATAAACTTCATATTATTGATTTATTTCAGGCTCGTTTTCTGAGTTCTTTAAGATTGAACCACATACTCTACTAGATTGAAAATTATATCGAAACTGCCTAATAAAACATCTCGGATGTATTTCATTACTGACTATTATGGAAGAACAGGAAAAATGCCCTCATAATACCATGTTAACCATTCATATAGTACTTGGAATGATAGAAATCCAGACAATAATCTTCCCTACATTGTAACAGCTATACTAAAAACAAAAGAAAAACAGATAAGAATTATATATTAATGAATATCTTTGGAAAAACATTTAAGTTTAACACAATGATTGAAATATAGTGCTTATAAGAATTATGAGAAACGCAAATATTAAAATTATAAATAATGTCGGTGCTTGTTGTGTATATGATCCAGCATTAAAAAAATATATCAACAAACATGGTAGAGTGCAGAGATGTGACTGTTGTGGCGCACAAAAGGTAAAAGTAGTGGATAAAGAACAGTTGTTCAATTTTATAGAGGAAGTTATTAATAAATATTATGAAGATGGCAACAACTGCCTTCCAACAGCTAGTAGTTGGATTGATTCAGATGAAGATCATAAATTTCTAAACGAAGAGAATGGTTTAGTAGGCCCTAAAAATCGTTTTTTAGGAGACACCTACGATTTGGTAAAAGATAAATTAAGAATCTTTGAAAATGAGAACCTAGCACAAGAATTTATAGATAGATTAGAGATGATTACCTGGTGCGAAAAAGATCCTTTTGGTTTGCTTATATCGGAAGAGCTGGAATATGACTGGCAATCTTATTGTCAAATGGCAAAAACCGAAGATCGTCCGACACTCATGTGGAAATTAGCCCAAAAAGATATCAAAAGTTCAGAAAATCGATTAAATGATATCCTAACGGAACTTCAACGATTAATTTTAAAGAAGAAACTTTTCCGTACCTTTCCCAAAGGGACACAACTCTTCAGATCAAGAAACTATGACCCTTCAGAGACAGTTGCCACATTTGATGATATTAGCGCACCACCAGCTGCTTTCGTTAAATTTCCTAATCGAATGAGCCGAGCTTATGAATCTGTCTTCTATGCTGCACTGGATAGCAACACCTGTCAAAAGGAAGCGCAAGATGGTAATAAGCCTCACACCGCAATGGGGATCTTTTCAACCCGGAAAGACTTAAATCTTTTAGATTTCTCTAAATTACCCCGCAATCAGAGTATCTTCGATCAGTCTTACGATGAAGCTTTGAATTTCCTACAGATATTTTCGCGTGAAATCTCAAAACCGATAAATCCGTCTTTCTGCATCAGCGAATACCGACCAACGCAAATTTTGACTGACTACTTTAGGTATGGCTTTTCATTGATAAGCAAAAAAAGGATTGATGGAATTATATATCGGAGTTCAAAAGAACCTAATGGAGAAAATTGTATCCTATTTTATGACAATACAGACAGTAAAAACATAGTGGATCTAATTCGAATAAACAAAATAAAATAATAAAAATAGGTGATTGAAAAAATCCTTAAAATGAATCTTCGGCAAATAACCTGCCAACCACCGTTTTAAAAAATTTTAGCTATCTATCATCACCGCAGAGTATGTACCACCATGTACCGTGCCGCCCATCTCCCCTCTATTAGGATGGTGGGCAGGTATTTATTATCATATCCGGCAACCCCGTACACACAATTGTATTTTCCCTAACCATCTATCACTCAAATCCCATAAATACAAAAGAGCACAAACTTCTGGGGGGATAAACTTTTATCTATTGATCACCTTTACAAACAGATTATATTTAAGCGAAATCAAACTAAACAAAGATGCTAATTTTTATCATACCATTTCTCAAGAACTTAAATGCATTGGTATTCAATTTGAATAAAACTCCCTTTGAAACTGCCTGATAAAACATTGTCGAAGGTATATCATCCGTCATTGCTGTTCAAATATTTATTCAAAAATCTCCAGACCTCCCCTAAAGGGGTGCTAGTATTTTATGAATAAATATTTGCCCTGCTATGTCAGATGACCTTCTGATTGCCAATGTTCTTCCCAGTCAGTTTCGAAGGAGAAATTTTTGGTTGGGGCGACAAGCGAAAATAAAAGAATGTATAACGATTAAAACATGTGGTTATGGCAACAAAAAAACAAAATTTACAACTTTCGGAGCTAATTGCAGAGATGCACGACATTATACACAATAACGGTCGTTTCTGTTTTTCTGATTTTTCCTATGATATTCAGGCTATTACTTCTTTGCAAGAAAAAATGAGTGGTTTCATTCAATATTGGGCAGTAAGAGATAACGGAACAATAATAGCCAATTATGCCCATGAGGTAAAGATATGGTCTGAAAGCTGTAAATGTTTGGGAATATACAAGATAACATTTGAAAACGGTTTCTATTCCTTTGAAAGCATGTAATCCACGTTGGATTTCGGGCATATACTATAAAACAAATTTAAATAAACCCTTATAAAAAACGATTATGAAAACAATTTATTTACAAAGAAAAGGAAGTGGTAATAACTACAATACCAATAATGCAATAAACAGCCAATTAGGACTTTATATTGAGGTGCGTAAATGGCTTAATAACATGTATCATATTCTCCTCTTAGGCAAAGAGGAGAAAGTAAAAAACCAAACATTCTGCAAAAGAATAGAAAGTGACAAAGAGTTCAAATCTTTATCAGACGCATTCAGATATATAGAGAAATTGGTCAGAAAAGAATTTTCAGAGTATATTAACATATCCGACACAATAGAAAAGTACTGTCATGATAATGATACTCCCCAAAATGTAGAGGATAAGTATTTAGCAGTTTGCTTCTATGAAAAATCGACTGAAACAATCAGATTGTATCCTGAAAATTACTGTCTTGTTTCATTCAAAAACAAAGGAACTAAAGACTATCTGCAAATGGACAAAGCAACAGCCCGGTATTTGCCAATACTCAAGAAACAGGCAGCAGAGTATGAAAAAGAGAAAAACTGGAATTGTCATAAAGATAAATCAGAAGATTTTCTCCGGGAACGCTTCGCTTGGTTAATCGGAGAAGATATTAAGGAAAATGACAACAATGTAGAATTTTATCTTGCTGATTCACTGATAAAATAAGAAACAACTTCAAGAACACCTAAAAGCCACATCTGTAATTATTTTTAAATAATTACAGATGTGGCTTTTTCATAATCAATTTGATACATTTCCACTTAGCTATAAAACAAAGCCCTTCTTTTTTAACACTTTTAACGAGAGTTCATTATAGCGATATATTCGTCCAATTTCTTTCTTAACGATGCATCATCACAACTTTCCAACAAATTATTAATAGCAATCTTTAAGGTTTTACTTGACGAAGACAATACTTCATAATACATTTCAATAGACTTAGAATAATAGTTTTCAGCATTTTTTAAATCTCCCTCTATTAAATACCGCTTTGCAAAACCTCTATAACTGTTTGCCAAATCAACATGAGGACAATTACCATATTCATCAATATACATCTGTATGCTTTGAAGTATATATTTATCAGCATTAACAAAGTCTTTTAAATATGCATACGTCATCCCCATGTTTCCCTTAGTCTTGGCTATATGAAAATGACTGTTACCAAAAAGAAATTCAAATAACGCCAAAACTCTTTTGTGAAGTTCTAATGCTTCCTCATATTTTTTCTCTTTTTCGAGTATGACAGCATAGTTACCAATAATCTTAGCCTTCAAAAAAAAATCTTTATGTTTTTCCGCATATTTCACTGCACATTTCATACTCCTCTCCGCTTCTTCATAATCTTCTTTTTCACTATAGGCAATCGCCTGGTGGTTTAAGATATTGGACAGATGGATATTATTGTTTAAGAATGGAAGACACCTCTTCTCATTGCCCATAGCAATTGAACAAAGGGATAAGACCTCGTCATATTTTTTCAACTTAAAAGTATTGCCTATCCGTATGATGGCAGCCCTCGATTTATCCCGTCTCTTTAACAAAGAACGATTTTCCAACGCTTTTGCTATATGCTTGGAAGATTCTGCATAAGCATCAGTAGTTCCTTTATTAATAAGAGCTTCACCCCACATCAAACAAGCTTGAATATAGAGAGCATCCATATTCTGTACATTAGCATGAATATGATTCAAAATATTTAAGATGTAATTGTCATCAAAATCATTTTTCCCCAGTATACTTAACATTCGATCTCTTAATAAAAGTGCTGAATAGTAGTTTTTGGTATCCCGAATCTCATCATAAAGATAAACGGCTCGTTCGTAATATTCCAAAGCAAGTCTATACTTCGAACTAAACTCATATCCACGCCCAATCAGGACATTCATAAACACATATTCACGTAAACCGCAATAATTGTTGGAAGTCCTGGAAATAAATCCTGTGACAAATTTTTCAAAATATTTTTTAGGCATGAAAACAAACTGCCAGGAAGTCCAAAAGTTACTGAGAAGTAATGAAACGCATTTTAGATAAATCCACCTGATTTCACCCAGGTTTTCCTTATCAACCATGCGAAGACAATCCAAATACTTTCTTTTCGAAAATAAATAGGTAAATTTTCTGGTCACATAAAGAATAAACTTAAAAGCAGGATCCAATGCCAATATTGTTGTTATAATGACATACCACTGAGCTTTATTTAAGGTTACCAACCAATTTGAAAATTCATTTAGATCTATCATACCCATTGCACCATTTATGACCTAATGAAAAACGATGTGTTTCAATGGTACAAATATAAGATTTTCTATTTTCGGTTCAAAGCAATCCATTGTTTTATATCAGGCATATTATCATTGATAACGCGCATAGGAGAATAACCAAAATCATTTTGTTGTTCAACATCCGCTCCGCTTTCAAGCAGTCGAATGACGATAGCGGGATTGACTTTTTCAGTCACACTTTTATAAAGTGGTGAATTTCCATATCTATCCGTCGCATTTACTTTAGCCTTTCCGGCAATCAGAGTATCAACCAAAACCAAGCTGTTCATCTGTACCGCAAAATGTAAAGCCGAATATCCATTGATATCCTGATAATCCAAATCAATACCAGGCATATTAATTAAATGCATGGCCAAATCCTCACGATTTTCCAAAGTACAGATCTCAAGAAGGCTTCTTTGTTTATCTATCGAAACTGCATTTGCTCCATATTCAGCAATAAAATTATTCAAAAGATTTATAGAATTTTCCGCCAACAACTCTTGTATCTCAGCTTCATCAAATATATTCTTATCCATAATTGTATTTAGTAAAACGGGTGCAATGATAGATAGAATTTTCAAGTACTGCAAGAAAAACGCCTTTAAGTTATCAACATGAAAAACAACGCATTAGCATCTTTTTATTAAAAATAGCTTATAAAGTTAATAGGATTTATGACTTTCTTTAATAGTTTCCATCCATTTACAGTCTATTTAATTGGTTTTAAAACTCTCCTTTGAAACTACCTGATAAAACATTGTCGAAGGTACATCATCTGTCATAGCTGTTCAAATATTTATTCAAAAATCTCCAGACCTCCCCTAAAGGGGTGCTAGTATTTTATAAATAAATTTTTGCCCTGCTATGGCAGATGACCTTCTGATTGCCAATGTTCTTCTCAGCCAGTTTCGAAGGAGAAATTTTGGGTTGGGGCGACAAGCGATAAAAACAGAATATGTAATATTTAAAACAGCAAAAGATTATGGAGACTAAGAAAGAGAAAATTCTTGAAAAATTACGCAAGTTGATGAACCTCAAAGAGTCAGCAGAAACATTAGGTAACGAAGGAGAAGCAAACGCAGCAGCAGCCAGGATCACACATCTTCTAATGGAGTATAACCTATCTGAAGATGATATACCCGAACAAGAAAAATTAGACAATCCTATTGTATCTGAAAGAATACCATTTAAAGCAAATATGAGTGATGGAGTATGGTATACAAACCTTATATCTATTATTTGCGAATATAATTTATGCCGGGTACTTATTGTCAGCGTAGCGCATAACGGAAGGATGAAGCGCAGCCAGTTTCAGATCATTGGACGGAAAAAAAACGTTGAAATTGTATTATTCTTAATTTCATTTCTCTCTAATCAATTTGTTATGATTGGTAAGCGCGATTATGCAACATATAAGAAAGTTTGTATCCTAAAATATAATATGCCTCCAAAAACACCGGCAATTTATTTAAAATCATTTTTGTACGGCTGTGTATTAGGACTGAATGATAAATTTGATAAAGCAAAACAACAACTTGAAGAAACTTCAAATTTAAACGCTCTCATGCTTACAACCGAAAATGAAATAGACTTCTATCTCAAAGATGAATATATAAAAGCAGCAAGAAAGACCAGTACACCTTCGATAGATCCATTTTCAGCAAAGAGAGGGATCGAAACAGGAAGGAACATTGAAATTAACAAAGGGATTCATGCTGAAAAAGTTAGCGATGACAGAAGATTACAATAACCTTTAAAAATAGACCGTCTTATGAAACGTTACAGCAAGACAATAGCACAGCAGTGCAGATATTACGAAGTGGAAAACATTTTCGAATACATGGTAAACACTTATTTGAATGGCAATATTACCCCATTCAAGGAACTTTACAAGGAATTATGCATCGAAGCAAAGAAAGACTTTCTTTCTTATTGCTTTAGCGAAGTAAATCCGCACTACCTCATAGGGATTATCCAAGCAACAGTTTAACATTATAAATAAAAAAATATGAATAAAGAAACATACTTATTTAATATCTCAGACATTGATATTACTGTTAACACAGAAGAAGTCATTACATTTTATGGAGAGTCTTACAAACTGACCCCCAAATTGATTAAAGATTCAGCTGCCAAGTATACTGCACAGATCAAATATTATAGAATGTGCAACAGAGGGCTCACTCCATCACTCATCCAACGATTACTAAATGAAGAATATTTGATGAAGAAAGGTGAATCGGATGGATTTAAGTTGCAATTAGCTTTTGCATGGTTCGTCGAAATTAAGAAAGAAGAGGATGCGCTTTATGGATCTTTCAGATATGCAATGAAAGCATATTGTCTTGATAACCCACAAGTTCACTCACGAAGATTCGAAACGTTGTATGATACATTACTCCATTGTCTAAACAGTTTTAACGAGAACACTAATATTCGCAATCAATATCAATCTATTGAAGAGTATCTAGCATTAAAAAGGACTATCCATAACGTTGTATAAATTCAAATCTACAAGAACCGAATCCTAGTAATCAGGATTCGGTTCTTGTAGACAAAATTTTTTTATTTGGGCATTTCCCTTAAAGGAACGCGGCTATGGCAAAGGTTTCATGCCAGTGACCACTAAATAAATCCCCCTTACAAAACCCATAACATGCGATTAGATATAAGCATCAACACAATCAGATAACATAACCGACAAAACACAGAAGCAAGGGAAAAGAATAATATGAATCATATTTGGTTTAAATAATTGCATATGATACAACTATGCATTATATTCGAACAATAATAATTTTGCAAACCACTAAAATATGAAAAAAACGATTCTTCTATCCGTTTGCGCAGCACTCCTTTTAGGTAGTATTGTTGCGTGTAAAAAGACAGGCAGTACCCGGGTTATTAATGGTATCGTCTATGATGCATGCATGAATAATATCACCATTATAACCAATCAAGGTGATACTGTCAATGTCAGTACAATGAATACGGACCCGCAGAAAGTACCAGGTGTACTGCTTTTGGATTCTGTCGAGGTAACCTGTAAAAATGAAAGAGAAAATGATATAGATATTCTTAAAGCTGAGAACCTTGTCATTACCGCTCACTCCCCTTATTACTATATTCAAGGAAGCTGGTCTGAGCCTAATCCCATAAACTCCAAGGAAGTACAAGGGTTTACATTAAATCAAAACGGAACAGCCCGTTCCATTAATATGGCAACGTTGGTTATGAAAAGTTGGAGTCTGGAAAACAGAACGCTACTGTTGCAATATCAAAGCATCGGAAACAATCAGACGATTGAAGGCACGGATACATTGAACATAGTAAAACTCAATGCAGATTCATTAGTCTTATCGAAAAATGGATATATAGTATGGCGTTTGAAAAGAAAGCAATAGAGACATCTAAACACATGTACACTGTCTTTGATTATAAATTAAAAATGTTCCGCTTATAGACAAAAACGACTATTCTTCCATCAACAGGATTCTCCTTTGTGGAATAAGCCAACAGCCTATCTTATTATCCAAGAATCTACACTTTTATAAAATAAAGACTGCCCATAAGAAGACAGTCTTTATTTTGGAATATAATAGCCAGTTTTATTAAACTTATTTTTTAGTACAAGCAAGCTATTTATTATTATACTCTCTTAATGAACTCTCAAAAACTCTGTTGTCCGATGTTACTTTCAAAATACCGGCAGCAACAAGATCAGATATTTTTTTATGAGAGCGACCTAACATTCTTGCTACCTGGTTAATGCTATAAGTTTTTTCAATATCATTCTCTGGTAGCTTAGGCATTTTTTTGTCTAATACTCTTTCAATAATCTTTTCAAGAGCAGATTCTGTTGTTACTATCACTACATCCATTTTGTTTAATATTTAAATTAGAAAACCTGTTTAATATTTGAATACTATACTTTATTTTGTATTTTTGATCCCACAAATATAGAAATAATCGACAATACTAAACTATTAGTTTGGCTTTTAACCTTTAAATACATATAAATGATTAATCTTCAGAAGATAAAGGGACTGTGCCTAAATAAAAATGTGACAGTTAAACAAGCGGCTCTCGATTTAGGTATGACTGAACAGGCCATGCACAAAATCATCAAGACTAACTCCACCAAGATAGAAACATTAATCAGTATAGCTCAGTACTTTAACGTTGATCCCACCTATTTTTTTGATAATAATTCTGAAGAAAACAAATGTAATGTTCTTGTGAGTAGAGAGGAACTAAATGGATTGATAAAGAAGGTTATCGCCTATTCGATTCATGGTTTCGGAATGGTAAAACTTGAATGGGACAGCGAAGGACAAAAGTTTAATTCATATTTCGATATACTAAAAAAACAATATAGTCCTGATATGCAGGATTTGAAATATATTTCTTCTTTATTGGAGCAAGACATTAAAATAACAGATAAAACGACTCCAAAGGATATAACCAGGCAATTAATGACTAAAGACGAGTTTGATTTTACTTCCACTTACTATTACAGCCTTCGGAAAGCCGAAGTCCAGGAAGAGCTTCAAAAACTTACTTCCTTTCTAAATAGACATAACATAGATATGACAGACTCAATCCGTAAAGAAGTAGAAGAGTTAAAAGAACAAATCCGTTATTATGAAGGGAAAAGCATAATTGGGAATAATCAATGATATAATAAAGCCGTAAAAATGAAAAAACGATTCTTACTAATGTGAATTTACAAAATAGAATAACAGCTTTTCAAGAACACTGAAATATTTTGATTATTTTAGCGATGACTCTTTAGAAGACAACGAAAGCAACTCGAATAATAGGTGAAATACAGATCAAATATCCTTTAATAAAGTTATCTGCATACGGAAATGTTATATTGGAAATATATCGGTTTAAAATCATATTTTTCATAATATATATAATTGAATTGATTATCTTTGCCTACAAGGAATTTTTGCCAAAGGCATATACAAGAATTAATTCTGGTAATTATATTAATGGAAAAATGCATAATATTGAAGATTTGTGTTGTCAAATGGAGGAAATCTGTAGGTTCTGCCTTCCCCCAGAGAAAGAAAGAATAATATATACTACAGAACATTTCTATGTAATGGTTTCCCTGGGGCCGATTGTGGAAGGATATTTACTTATTATAAGCAAAGAGCATATTGGAGCCTGTTTGCATCTGCCTGTAGAGTACATGGAAGAGTTCTGTGCATTGAAAGAGAAAGTATACAACATATTGACGGAAGTTTATGGAGCTTGTATCTTTTACGAACATGGAAAAATTGGGTCATGTGTTTCAGAAGGACAGGACCATATACACTGTTTCCATGCCCATCTTCACTGTATCCCGGCAAATGTAGAGTTGAACAGTATTATAGGGCAAGAACTGGAAGGACGAAAATATCCGTCGTTTCTACATTGTTACGAAGCTATGAAGGATATAAACAAGTATCTATATGTAGAAGATGGATGTATCACGACTTACCTACCTCAAAGAAAATTGCAGAGACAGTATTTGCGCTATAAGTTAGCAGAGGCAATGGGATTGACTAACCGATGGGATTGGGTGAATAACCAGAACTGGCCCTTGATAGAACAGACAATCACGAAACTTAAACCTTATTTCACATGAAATGTATATACAGAAAAAATATCGATGATATTATCAATGCCTGTACACAGACTTTGAATGATAACCACCGGCACATTGGGAATGATGTTGGATGGCATCAACACTTAGGAAGTCATAAGGTAGGTATCGTAGCGACAGCAATGGCTTTGCTATATTATCAGATGGTAAATGAGGAATGTCCCGACAAGGAAGAGTGTCTGGAATTTCTTAAAAATAAAAAGAATACTGATGGAGGATGGCCATATATATCGAATACAAACGGAGAGTCGAATGTAGAGTCTACTTGCTGGGCTTTATATGCTCTCTATCAATATGATGCTCAATTGTATAGTAAGGAAATAGAAGAAGGCACAGCTTGGCTATTAAATCAGTATGACCTGCATGATGACCAAGATAGCGGATGGCCATTCATGAAAGATGCCTTACCAAGAATCTACCTGACAGCTTTTGTTTTAAGGACATTGAAAAGACTAGGTAAGGATAGTGGACAAGAATATGAATCTGCAAAGAGATGGCTTATTGATGCCCGGAATGATGACGGTGGTTGGGGGGAACTTCCAGAAAGAGGATCGAGTCTCTTTTTTACCTGTTATTGTATCATGACATTAACGGAATGCGGAATAGCCGAGGATAATATTATAATAGTAAATGCTTTGGAATGGCTGAACCGTAAAATGTCTGAAATAAACATGTATGATTCATCCCTGATATGTTACCTTGAATTTATTGAGAAAGGAACAGCGGAAAATCGGGTAAGGATTCCATTCTTTCATTATGTGTTACCTTATGTGGTAATGACGTATCTAAAGTTGGGAAAAAAGGGACATGTAGTGTTTGATGCAATAAAAGTGTTAATAGAAAGAAGTTCAAAAGGAAGTATTGAGCATCCCATGCTGGAAAATTCCAGAATTATTCCTATCTGGGCTTTATACGATACAGTCTCTGCGTATGAATGTTTTAAAGATTCATTTAAAAATTGGGAGGATAAAGATAAATTCATTGATTTCCTAGGTCGAATTTGGGGAATAGGGAAATATAATTTATTCATGCCGTTAATCCGTATATCTAATTGGTTTTGGAAATTTCTAGTTGTTTTTGTGGTCGTATATATTATTACTGAATATTGGAAGGATATAACATCCTGGTGGGGAAATGTGCAGGATAAAACTTTGGGACAGCTTCTCATATCAATGAGTGCCACCATCATTATTGCAGTTGGGCAATTGATATGGTCATTTGTTAAGAAGAAGTTGGAGACATTCAGAAAGTGATATATTACCACTGTATAAATTCAACGATCGCAAACAATACTACACTGAATCACGATAAAATAATATCTATTTCAAATTAGGTGCAAGGTGCAATCCTATATATAATTATAGGATTGCACCTTGCACCTAAAGAATTTCACTGATTATCAATCAATTGTTCAACATAATTAGAACGTTTTTTTTGAAAGTTCAATTATATGTAGACAAGATCAGCCAAATTACTCTTCTACATTCCTATATAGTGATGATGTAATAGATACAGTTACATAACCAGAACTATACCATATCAATTTTGAACTTATACATACGGTAAATATTTATCTAAAGAGCAATTCTGAATTGAATCTATGACAAAAGCAAAAAATGATATTCTTCAACAAAAGAATAAGTTAAAATCAAAACATTTACGCTAACAGCATTTAACAATAAAGAGAATAAAGAAAACAACAAATATTAACAATAGAAATGTCTAAAATTTTGTTTTTCCGTAGGAAAATAAAAAAAACGTCAAATATTTGAATACTAAATTATATTTTCTACCTTTGCAGAGTAATAAAAATAAGCGTTCTTTGGGAAGCAATTTGTTATTCAAATGTTTGCCATACACAGATTGAGCAAGGAGTTAATCAACTGAAAATAAGAAGGTTATCCTGGTCGGTTTAAGCTCCGCCAGGAATCTCCAAATTGAGGAAGGATTAGAAAGTAATTTCTAGTCCTTCTTTGTTTTTTTAAGCATTCAAGGTCTTTTGCATCCAAAAATTAGTCAGACTTAATTTATTAGCCTGTCGTTTCTGCTCCTTTTCCACAGTATACCCTTGTCTTTCGAAGAATGGGCGGGCAGTTAAACTCACTTCTGATGTAATTCGTTCCATTCCTTGCTCAATAGCATATCGTTCTATTTCTTTCAAAAGTATAGTCGCAATGCCTTTACCTTGAAAGTCTTTGTGAACGAACATTGAATGTAGATATCCTTGCGAAGTGATAGAAGAGAAACCTACGATTTGTAATTGCTGGTCGACGGCAACAATAAAGTAATGGGTTTCTATCATTTTCTCTATTTTAGAAAGATCATTTCCGCATGAAGCCCAGTCTTCAACTTCTTCCTGTGAATAATCACGTCTGTTTATTATAAGTACGGTATTTTTGTACAAATCTCTTAGTTCAACACTGTCGGATTGTCGGGCTGTTCTGATCGTAAAGTTCGTTTTCATATTGCATCTCAAATTCATTTTTCCTATATTAGTCGTCGCAAATATAGGAAAATAAACAATACTGTCTATCATGCCATCAAGAAGAAAATAAAGTCAATCTTTCCATTTTATCTTTGCACTTAAAGAAATATCAGTCTATCTTTGTAGTAGTAAATAAACGATTAAAACAGAATAGTTAAAAACCTCATGAATCGCATAAAAGGTATACTCTATGCGGCAGTATCTTCCTCCACTTTTGGGCTGGCTCCGTTCTTTTCCATCACTTTGTTAATGATTGGATTTTCAGCTTTTGAAGTACTTTCCTATCGTTGGGGGGTAGCATCAATTGTGCTGACTGTGTTAGGCTTATTTTCCGGGTGTAACTTTCGCTTATCCGTAAAAGACTTCAAAGTTGTCTTTGGCTTAAGCCTATTGCGGGCGATCACTTCATTCAGTCTGATTATTGCCTATCAGAATATAGCCAGTGGTGTGGCTTCCACCATTCATTTTATGTATCCGTTGGTGGTTGCTCTGGCAATGATGTTTTTCTTTCGGGAGAAGAAGTCGCTTTGGGTCCTATTTGCTGTTTTGATATCTTTGTTAGGTGCGGCTCTGCTTTCATTAGGAGAGTTGGACGCAAATAATGGTAATGCGATGGTTGGCTTAGTGGCAGCTTGTGTTTCTGTATTCTCATATGCGGGGTATATCATCGGAGTGCGGACCACACGAGCTGTGAGAATTAATTCTACTGTATTGACTTGCTATGTCATGGGGCTGGGAACTCTTTTTTATCTGATAGGTGCTTTTACCACTTCCGGTTTTCGTTTGGTAACAGACGGATATATATGGCTGATTATTCTAGGACTTGCATTACCGGCTACGGCTATTTCCAATATCACTTTAGTACAGGCAATAAAGTATGCAGGGCCTACTTTGACATCTATTTTGGGTGCTATGGAACCGTTGACAGCCGTCGTGATCGGTGTTTTTGTATTTGAGGAGTTTTTCACTGTCAACAGTGCTATTGGGATTATCCTGATTTTGATAGCTGTTAGCTTGGTTGTATTCCGAAAGCAAAAAAACTAGAAAAGAATTTTCTTTAATGAAAGAAGCTGCTTATCGGTATGATAAACAGCTTTCTACTTTGAAGAGCCTCTTGTCGGATTCGAACCAACGACCCCGAGATTACAAATCACGTGCTCTGGCCAACTGAGCTAAAGAGGCGTTATTTTCTTTTGCGGGTGCAAAGGTATGAATTTATTTTAAAAATGCAAATACGTCATGTGCTTTTTTTATATTTGCAATCTCACTAATGATTATACGAAGATGAAAAAGAAAATTATGAATGTGTGTGGTATGGCTTTCTTAGCCATAAGTGTATTGGCGTGCTCCGGTCAGAAAAAAGGAGCGACGGATACTGTGGTTTCGGCAGATAGTACAAAAGTGATTGCTGATGTAATGACTTCGGAAGCAGATAGTACAGGATATATTGTTCGGGTAGGAGAGACAGCTCCGGATTTTACAATCACACTGACTGATGGAAAACAAATGAGTCTGTCTTCTCTCCGTGGCAAGGTCGTAATGTTGCAGTTTACAGCAAGTTGGTGCGGTGTTTGTCGTAAAGAAATGCCGTTCATAGAAAAAGATATTTGGTTGAAGCATAAAGATAATGCGGAATTTGCATTGATCGGCATTGACCGTGATGAGCCACTTGATAAAGTCCTTGCTTTTGCCAAATCTACCGGAATCACTTATCCGTTGGGATTAGATCCGGGAGCTGATATTTTTGCAAAGTATGCTTTGCGCGACTCCGGAATAACAAGGAACGTATTGATAGATAAAGAGGGAAAAATAGTAAAACTAACTCGTTTGTATAATGAAGAAGAATTTGCTTCTTTGGTGCAAATGATTAATGAAATGCTGAAATAAATAGAGAATTTATAAAAAGGGGAATGAGGGTATGTTGAAATGCAAACTTACGCTGATTATGATTCATTACGACATACCCCGTGTTTTTGTGAATTTTCTAAGCAAGGCTGAGTTTTACCAGGTAATCGTAGTGTTTTCCTTCTTTTACCAATTCAGCTTTGAAACCGTATTCGGAAGCATATAAGTTAAGTGTTTGGAAATCTACATATAACCAATCGAAAGTATCTCCTTTTATATTCTTATATTGCATCTGAAAATCAATTTCTCCGTAATAATCTCCTGCCAAGTCGATAACTATACTTCCGTCTTCTTCTTCAAAAAGATAACGTAAGTCGCTTGAATCCATCAGTATACACCCTTTAGGACGGAGCATGCGCTTCATTCGTTGGAAGAAATCCGGCATATTATTTAGTTTTCCGATAATGCCGGAACCATTCATTAGCATTAAAATCGTATCGAACGTCTCATCGAATGTTTCGTCAAACAGATTGGTAAGACGAACATCATTTACTCCACGTTGTTTCATTACTTCGACAGATAGCGGAGAAATATCAATGGCACACACCTCCTTTTTCATCGCTTGGAGGGCCAAGGCATGACATCCACTTCCTGCTCCTACATCCAATATCCGTCCTGTAGCCATTTCTAAGGCTGTGCGTTCCAATGCGGGCATAGATTGAATCGTACGGAATAACTCTTTGACAGGAATTTCATCCTCCTCAAATTGAGAAGAAAATACTCGTAAGCGATCGGCTTTGTGATGAGTGAAATAATCATAAATAGCGGCTCCCATCGGATCCTTTTCTGCAGGAAGAATTGTTGTTGCCATTAGTGGTTACGTATTGTTTTGGTTGGCAAAGATAAATAAATCCGTAGAAAAGGATTATATTTGTAGCCGGAAAAGTGAATATTAATAAATGATTGTATGAGTATAGAAGAAGCAATACAGGGCGGAATCGTCTTTAAAGGCAAGAAAGATAAGCCTAAGGAAGAGGAAAAGGTGAAAACGAAAGCGAAGAAGGCAACCTATATTCGTGGACAGCATGGTTCGGGTGCCGCAAAGATGAAAGCGGATATCCGGAGAAAAAGGGCAAATCGACATAAAAAATAAGTCTATCATAAAAAAGACGGGGCAGAATGATTATCCTGCCCCGTCTTTTTATATACTTACTTTTGTGGAAGTATCTCAATCCAATAGTCATCCGGGTCATTGATGAAATACAGCCCCATAGCTGTATTCTCGAAACATACACAATTCATTTCTTTATGATAAGCTCTGATGGCATCATAGTCACCGGCCACCCGAAAACAAAGATGACTTTCATTCTCTCCAAGTTCATATGGAGCGGCATGATCTTTTAGCCATGTCAGTTCCAGAAGAAATCCTGTTTCATTGTCTGTTAGGTAAACCAGCGTGAACGAACCGTCGGAAGCCTCTTTTCGATGGTGTTCTTTCAAACCGAGCGCTTTTTCATAAAAGGCAATACTCCGTTCCAAGTCCGTGACATTGATATTGAAATGGTCAAATTTACTTTTTATTTCCATTGTTGTAATCTTATTATTTTTTTCATTAAGAGCTTCACAATCTCTCCGACGTATGTGCGGGGTTGTCCGGCTTGCGGAGTAGTCTGTGAAGGCAATTTCTTACATTCTATAACAGCCGAAGGAGTTGTTTGGTTCGGAGCATAGAGTTTCAGCGTATAATTGTCCGCTTTTTCTATGGCATCATAAGACTGATCGGGGGAAAGAGTACAGTAAGCTACAGCCTTACCGGACTGGTATCCCAACGCACCACCAGCGTTTGCAGTCATATTGGTCATGTTAAACTCGTCCTTTCCGATACTGATAACCAGCTTGCCGCTTCCCATTAGAGCATATACCTCACCCGGAATTTGCTTCAAGTCAATTTCTACGTAACCCGGCATATCCGATGAAGCTTTACCAACCGGAGTAGCGGGGGTAAGAGTGGCAGCAGGAACTGTATTGGCAGGTTCGGCAGTCGTCACCTTTATATCGGTCTTTTTATCTGTGCCGCCAATGACAATCGGACCTGCGGCTGCGACAATTGACGGAGTTGTCTTCTCTTCCTCTTTTTTCTTCTTTTCGGCTTTAGGACGAGTATCCGGTGCTCCGAAAGCGACGGCTACATCCATAAATATATCATCTGCGAAGTCTACCGTTTTTCTACGCCATTTAGCCAGACCACGTACTAACTTGGTCTTTGCCTTATTAAGCGCATATTTATCGGTAATCCATTCTTCTGCCTTATATTTTTCTGTTTCGCGATAAGTAAAACGGATTTTTTCCAGTTCTACCAGGCAGTTACCGGGTTTACAGGTAACGGTAATCTGGTAATTGATGAGTGTACGGTCTAACGACAAAGCACTGGAACTGAAAACAATCCATTCCTCTCCGATACCGGCAACCGTACCTTTAGCTTCATCGGAGAAAACTACCCGACTTTCAATATTCTTATTCTCTTTCAAGCGTTCTTGCATCCATTTCATAATAGTGTCGTAGATTTGCGCCTGACTCATTCCCGGAATTTGAAATTCTTTGGAAAATACGACCTTACCATCAACTTCAGGAACGGCGCCTGTAAGGTATCTGGTGTCGTCTCTTTTTTCTTTTGCAGATTCTGCCTTCATTGCCACCGGCAATGCAAGAAGCAGGGTAAGAAACAGAATTGTAAATTTATTCATAATTATTATGTGTTTATTTGGTAATCTCAAAACTTTCGCCCCGATGGGTGATGTTGACGAAACGGCAACCTGCATTTTCGGCAAAATTACGAAGCGCATTACCGCCTTCATAATCTTCACTGAAATGCATGGGCACAAATATAGTAGTTTTTATTTGTTCGATGAACTGTTTTGCTCCTTTCATGTAATCTTTTCCCATTCTTCGATCTACCGGAAACAGCACTAAATCAATGTCCGACGCTCTTTCTTTTAAATATTTAACTTCTGCAAGGAAATCACCGTTGGCTTTTCGTATCTCTTCTTCGGTAGATTCTTCGCTCCAATGCCAGTTATTTAAATCACCGGCATGGAAAATACTCCAGTCTTGGAGGTGAAGCAGAAATGAACTGCCGACATCCGTCGAACCGAATGCATCGATTCGTATCGTATCATCTTCGTACGCTTCTCCTTTTTTTATGAAGAAAGCGTCTTCGCTTTTGGCACGGTGTGATTTCAGAATATCTTTGGAAAAGATGTACTGAATATCGGGCCGTTGCTCTTTCCATGTCAATATTTCACGATTAAAGTGATCGGGGTGGAAGTGTGTAGCTAGTACGTACAATTTGCCCGGCCTTTGTAAAAGGTAATCATGTACGATTCCCCGATTATTGTCAGTCTCGGAAGAATCTTTATAGTAATCGATGATAACGGTTACCCCTTCTGCTTCGATGGCGAAACCGCTATGGTATATATAATCCAGTATCATAAGCTGAATATTTTAGAATTGCAATATTAAGTATTCTAGTTGAAGCTGCCAAGAAAAATCGACGAAATCAAGGAGCAAGACGACTGATTTCCCATTCTCCATTTAGTTGTAACGTATATAGGAAGCGGTCATGTAGACGGTTCGGCCGTCCTTGCCAAAACTCAATTCTGGTAGGAACAACGGCATATCCGCCCCAATTATCAGGCCTTTCTACTTCTTTCCCTATCCAACGTGCCGCCTCTTTGATGAAAGCGCGTATTAACTGCATTCTGCTTGAAATCGGTTGGCTTTGCGGGGAAATGCGTGCACCGACCCGACTCTTATAAGGGCGTTTCCGGAAGTATTCGTCCGACTCTTCCGGAGCCACTTTGCTTGCTACTCCTTCTATATGTACTTGCCTTTCGAGTGTATGCCATACGAAAGAGAGGGAAATATATGGATTTTGTGCCAATTGTTTTCCTTTACGGCTTTCGTAATTTGTGTAAAAGACGAACTTACCGTCGTGGAGCCCCTTCAGTAATACGGTACGTGTGGACGGCTTTCCTTCGGGAGATACAGTACCAACGATGACAGCGGTCGGTTCATCTACTTTTGCGTCGATGGCTTCTTGCAACCACTGACTGAAAAGCGAAAGCGGGTCGTCGGGAAGTTCATTTTCCCGCAATCCGCTTTTAGTATATTCTTGCCGGATATCGGCTATATTTCCGTAATTTCTCACATCGGTACTTCTATTAATAGAATATGCGAGTCTTTCAAAGTTTCCAATTCAAAACTATTAGTTTCGTAGATCCCCATTCCGTCACGACGTTTCAGCACTTCGCCTTCTACTGCAATTTCTCCTTCAATAAGGAATATGTATACGCCTGCATGACTTTGATGCATATGATACCCCAGTTTCTTGCCGGCCTCTACTTTGCCTATTGAGAACCAAGTGTCTTGCAAAAGAGATGCGGGAGTACTCCCGTCAGGTGATACGATGACTGCCAGCTCGTTGGGACGTTCCAGCTCACTGATGTTGAAATCCTGATAAACGGGGCGTGTGTTCCGTTCTTTCGGCATAATCCAGATTTGCAGGAACTCAACCGGTTCTACGGGACTGGCATTCACTTCGCTATGGAAAATTCCGGTTCCGGCACTCATAGTCTGGATTTCTCCGACGGTAATAATCCGGCTGTTTTTCTTGCTGTCTCCATGTTGCAGATGTCCTTTCAGAGGAATGGATACAATTTCCATATTCTTGTGAGGATGTGTCTGGAATCCTTCTCCGGGCGCCACTTTGTCATCATTCAATACGCGAAGAGCACCGAAATTGATACGGTTGGAATCGAAATATTCATCGAAACTGAAGGTGTGATAACTATCCAGCCAATCGTATTGGGAATGCCCTCTTGTATCAGCTCTATGTATTACTTTTTTCATAAATAACTCCTTTTTCTTGTTGTTTATATGCTTCGTAAACAAAGTGGGAGGATAAAAGGTTTATCTCTTCACTTCATTTAGCAGAGGCTTGTGATTGATAAAATCTTTTATATTTTGTAAAGTTGTCATAGCTATGTTTTCCATTGCTTCACGTGTGAAAAAGGCTTGATGAGAAGTGACGATAACATTGTTGAACGAGAGCAAGCGGGCAAGCACATCATCGTCGATGATACGGTCGGACTGGTCTTCATAGAAGTATTCGCTCTCTTCTTCGTAGACGTCCAATCCTGCCGATCCGATTTTCTTGTTTTTCAGGCCTTCAATCAGTGCATTGGTGTGAATTAACTGTCCGCGGCCGGTATTGATAATCATTACACCGTCTTTCATTTTACTGATAGAATAGTCGTTAATAAGATATTTTGTTTCTTCAGTAAGCGGGCAATGCAGAGAAATGATATCCGAACTATGATACAGCTCGTCCAACGAAGTGTAGACAATTTGTTCTTCTCTGGCAAAGTTATAATCCGGATAAAGATCGTATGCCAGCACATTCATTCCGAAACCTTTTAGGATATGAATCAGGATTTTTGCTATTTTCCCCGTACCGATGATTCCGGCTGTTTTTCCATGCATATCGAATCCCATCAAACCATGAAGGGAGAAATTTCCGTCTTTCGTGCGCCAGGATGCACGGGGGATTTTCCGGTTCAATGATAACATCAGAGCTACGGTGTATTCGGCAACGGCATAGGGAGAGTAAGCGGGAACACGTACTACGGTGATTCCGGCAGTAGCAGCCGCATTCAGATCTACGTTATTGAATCCCGCACATCGCAGTGCCAGCAATTTTACTCCGTTCTCTGCCATAATGCGGATGACTTCTGCGTCAGCGACATCATTCACAAAGATGCAGACCGCATCTACGCCTTGTGTCAGCAGTACGTTATTCTTATTCAGATGTCCTTTATAATAACGTATTTCAAATCCGAACTCTTTGTTTTTATCGTTAAACGACGATTCGTCATAAGGCTTTGTGCCGAAAAATGCAATTGTATAGGCCATAATATTCTTCTATAATTTACTTATAATATAAACGTAAAAGCCGGTCGATTTGTTTGGACTTTATTAAGTGATAAATATAGATTGTTTCACTAGAAACAGTTTGCTTTTTCAATTAAAATAGGGGCGTAATAGAAAATAAATGCACAAACATATATTTCGTGTGCAATAATGTTATATCTTTGCGCCCGAAATAATTTAAAAAAGATTTAGATGAGAAAAATTTCCTTGATTGGACTTGTGATGTTAATCGTTTCAATTCCAACTTTTGCCGGAGGGCTTCTGACAAATACTAATCAACATGCCGCTTTTCTTCGTATGTTATCTCGCGGTGCTACCTTTGAAATAGACGGTGCTTTGTCTAATCCTGCCGGTTTAGCTTTCTTGCCAAATGATGGTTTTCATATTGGATTGAGCATTCAGAGTGCTTTTCAAACAAGAAATATTGATGCCAGTTTCTATACTTATAATGGAATTGCAATGAATAATGGGACTCCGGTTATAGTTGACGGGAAACCGGTACCTACAAAATCTGATGCTCCATTTAATAAATATTATAAGGGAAAAGCTGCCGCACCGGTTATTCCTAGTTTGTTTGCAGCCTATAAGAAAGGAGATTGGACTATTTCCGGTTTCTTCGCTATAACTGGCGGAGGTGGAAAGGCTTCGTTTGATGACGGTCTGCCTATGTTTGACGCGGCTGCCATGGCAGGGATTTTTCAAGGTAGCATCCCAGGATACCTTAACCCTGATCCAGAAAAGCACCGTCCTCTTGCAACTCCCAATATGTATGACATCAATAGTGCTATGGATGGCAAACAATATATCTATTCTTTACAGTTAGGGTTAACTTATAAGATTAATGATTGGCTTTCTGCATTTGCTGGCGGACGTATGAACTATTTTACGGGTGGTTATAAAGGTTTTCTAAATGCTAATCTGAAAGAAGCCTATGGTGGTGGCGAATTGATGGATTTGGAATTGGATTGTGATCAGACGGGTTGGGGATTGACTCCTGTTCTCGGTGTGGATGCTAAGTTTGGTAAATTCAATATTGGTGCGAAATATGAATTCAAGACGAACTTGAATATTGAGAATAAGACTAATAATTTGAAATATCCAGATTCAGCAGAGAGCTTGGTAGGTAGCTATAAAGATGGTGTAAATACTCCTAACGACATACCTTCTATGCTTTCAGTTGCAGTTGCTTATGAGATTTTGCCAGTGTTGCGTGCATCTGTAGAGTATCATTTCTATGATGATAAGAAAGCGGGAATGGCTGGTGACAAACAGAAATATCTGACAAAGGGAACAAATGAATATTTAATGGGTATTGAGTGGGATGTAACCAAACAATTATCGTTGAGTTGTGGTGGACAGATTACGGATTATGGATTATCTGACAACTTTCAGAACGATACCAGTTTCTCTTGTGACTCTTATACATTAGGAGTTGGAGCGAAAGTAGTATTGAGTGAAAGAGCAAATCTGAATGTTGGTTATATGTGGACTACTTATGAAGATTATACTAAAACTTCAAAGAATTACAGTGCTACAGGATTACCCGGTACTAACGTATATAGCCGCACTAATAAAGTATTCGGTCTTAGCATTGACTATAGATTTTAGTAGGTGTTTTCTTAGTTTATATGTAGTACGATTTAAGTTAATAATGTTGAGAGGGAGATGACATTCTATTGTTGTCTCCCTCTTCATTTTATATTATGAAATAATCTTTTAATAGCAAAAGTTTGCGTATCTCGGGATATTTTACGAATATTGCCACATAAATATAATATGAAAATACGATTTAGCTTTTGGAGCTTGATTTAAATCTAGCGTATGACTCTCAACGATCAGAAACGTATAATAAGTTTGTGGATGCAATTTTTGGATGGAAATGAAATTGCATTTTCTCAATTGTATTGTCTTTTTTTTGACGACTTGCTAACTTATGGACGTAGAGTAGGGGGAGATAATGAAATGGTGGAAGACTTGATTCAAGATCTGTTCTTGAAACTTTATCAGAAAAAAATTACTCTTGAAGACAATACAAGATTGCGCCCTTTTCTGTTTCGTGCTCTAAAGAATCTAATTTATAATCAATTACTTCGTAATTCAAAACTTCAGCCATTGCCAGACTATGATTTTTCTTTTGATTTGAATTATACGATTGATGATCAACTGTTTTTAACTCGGGATCAGGGATTATCCGACGAGGTCTATCGAATGCTAAAAGGATTAACAGGGCGTCAGAAAGAAATTATTTATCTTCGTTTTATTCATGAGATGAGTTTTGATGAAATTTCAGAAATAATGGAAATTAATATCCAGTCTGCAAGGAATTTGTTAGCTCGTTCTATGGAAAAACTAAGGAAAGAAGCCATTCTTGCTATTATTTTATTTTTTATTTGAAAAAAAATATTTTCAGTGAGTATAAATCAGCTCGCTTATTTGTCATAATAGAAAATAAAGCGAAAAATGGTTCAATATACATTTAAAGATATAGAAGTTTTTTTGTTGGATGATGACCTTTTCCAATGGGTAAGGTCTGGATTTGCTGATAATGGTTTTGACATTGAATCTTATAAACTTCAACACCCGGGTTGTGAAGAAAGGATAGAATTGGCTATTGCTGTGATTCGGAGTATGAAAGTTGTGGAAGATACTGGGCCTACTTCTCAAGCATATAAAATGCAAAGTTTTAATAGAATGATGAATAAGCTTCATTCACAAGATATTAAATCTGTACAGCCTCACAGAACACATCCATATAGGAGGGTTATTGCTTATGTGGCAAGTATTGCCGCTTTTCTACTTATCTGTTTGGGTTCTTATTATTGGATTTCAAATTTTAAGGTACAGGAAGAAGTTAAGTTGACTGCTGATATGATTGATTCATTGAGTCATTCAGATCAGGTTCAGGTGCTTTTAGATGGTAAGCAAGCTGTAGGATTGGATAAGAATAATGCAGAAATCAGAGTAGATGAAGATGGAGCCGTAATAGTGGATGATAAATTAGTAGTGGCTTCAAAGGGAGAAAAAATCTTAATGAATCAGGTTGTGGTTCCTTATGGAAAACGCACAAAAATAATTTTGCCGGATGGATCTTCTTTATGGATTAATTCAGGGTCGTGTATTTCTTATAGTTCAGATTTTGCGACGAATAGAAGGCTGAATGTACAGGGAGAAGTTTTTTTGGATGTTAAAAAAGATGAGAAGCACCCTTTTATCGTGAAAACCACTCATTTGGAAGTAAGTGTATTGGGAACGGCATTCAATGTGAATGACTATGCGAAGAATGTGGAAACTTCGGTGGTACTTGTTCGTGGAAGTGTAGATGTGAAAGTGGATAATAAAGCAAAGAAGCGACTACTGCCAAATCAAAGACTTTCAATGGCAAGTGGAGCGGTAAAAATAAACGAAGTTGATGTGTATGGCTATATTTGTTGGAAAGATGATATTATGAACTTTGATGGTCAGAAGTTGACTACTATATTAAATACTTTATCTCAATACTATAATACGAAAATTGAAATAATAGGTAGCTTGGAAGATGAGAAGTGCTATGGAAGCCTTGATTTGAATTGCACACTTGAGGAAGTGTTAGAATCTATCTCATTAACCACTCCACTGAAAATTGTCCGAAAAGGGGAGATAATAACTCTTTCTCCGGAAAAAAATAAATAAAGAAAGTACAAACCTTTAAAAGAACCAATACATGAAAAACATTCCACCTTAATTTAAAAAGAGAAACCGAATAATATCTGCGAAATATTACTCGGTTCAGATTTAGAACTGTAAATAACTCACCAAAGTTATCACTAATCTAATTTTACAAATATATGAAAAATAACTCTCATTTTAGAAATAAGAGTAAAAAATTAACCTATATTGGTTATGGGTTTTTGCTTTTATGCGTTTTTTTAACGTCTTATGTACCAAAAACTTGGGCAAAAGATAGTTTTATGAATCTTCAATCTACGTATGTCACCCTCAATTTGATAGATGTTTCTTTTGAAACATTATTTAAAACGTTGGAAAAGAAGAGCGATTATGTGTTCTTTTTTAAAGAAGATGTTCTACAGAAAAATGAAAAAGTAACAGTCAAAGCACAAAACGAGTCAGTTGTATCTATATTGAATAGAGTATTACCCCCCAAGCAACTGACATATACAGTGAAAGGAAGACAAGTGATTATTGTCCGCCAACCTCAGAAAGAAGAAAAAAAAACAACTACTCCTGTAGCCGTAGAGAAAGATTATGACGTTAAAGGAACAATAGTAGATGTCAATGGTCAACCATTACCAGGCGTTAATATAACTGTACAAGGGACAACTACTGGAGTTACTACCGATCTCTCCGGTTCGTTTACGTTGCGAATCAGAGATGGGAAACGTGCCTTGTTAGTAGCATCTTACATTGGTTTTAGTACGAAGAAAGTGTGGGTCTCTGCAGAAACCGGTTCTTTGAAGATTGTGCTTGAAGAAAGCTCGGCATCTTTGAATGAAGTGGTAGTCGTAGGTTATGGTACACAGAAGAAACTTAATTTGACAGGAGCTGTTACAACAGCTTCAGGGGAGATTCTGGAAAACCGTCCGATTGGTAATATTGCACAAGGTTTGCAAGGTATGGTACCCAACTTGAATATTACATTCAATAGTGGACAGCCCAACCAAGCTGCTAATATCAACATTCGTGGTAATACCTCATTGAATGGTGGTAACGCTCTTGTCTTGGTAGATGGTGTGGAAATTTCCGATTTATCTCTCATCAATCCTCAAGATGTAGAAAGTGTTTCTGTATTGAAAGATGCTTCGGCCGCTGCTGTATATGGTGCGCGTGCTGCTTTTGGTGTGATGTTGGTCACTACCAAAAAGGGGGCTCGCAACCAAAAGACTAAGGTGTCATATAGCAATAACCTTTCATGGAGTTCACCGGCTCGCCTTCCCGAAATGCCTCGTTCGGATATATGGGCGCGTATGTGGAATAAGGCTTACGAATATGACACTCCGGGTGGATATTACTTTAACGAAAAGTTTATGGAGAAACTCGATGCACATATTGCCGATCCAGAACACAATCCTGCAATTTTGGTTGATACCGAAGGTATTCAAAATTCAAATTATAGCCCTAGTAATCCGGGATGGGCCTATGTGGGCAACACCGATTGGTTGTCCGAGTTCTATCAAAAATCGGCTTTTATGCAGCAACATAATGTAAGCCTTTCAGGTGGTACTGAACGTAACAATTACTATGCTTCTATTGGTTTTAAAGATCAGTCGGGTATTTTTCGCTATGGAAATGACTCTTATAAGCGCTTCAATTTAGCGTTCAATTTCGATACGAAACTAACTAGTTGGCTGGATGTGAGTTTTGCTACCCGTATGAGTAACATTAAGAATGATGAACCTTATATGGACAATGGTGGTAGCAGTTCTCAAACTTGGTATTATGAGGTATATCGTATGTATCCTACACTTTCTATCTTTTTACCTAATGGTGATTTTGCAGGTATGTATCTCAACAGTGGTAATTATAACGTTATTGGAAAGATGGCTTTAGCTGGACGTAATAAAAAAGAGACTTGGGACCAATGGTACATCGGGCGTTTCGATTTACATCCATTGAAAGGACTATCTATTAAGGGCGATTACTCTTGGAATCGTTATTCTACTGTTCAGAAATTTCACCGTAAAGAAATTAAGCAAACTTTTCCTGAGGGAGGTCCTGAATGGATTGTAGAGACTCCCAATTATGTGAAAAACTATAACTCGAACAATATTTACCACGCTATCAATGTATGGGCCGAGTATAAAACTTCGTTCAACGATGTTCACAACATTTCGGTAATGGGTGGTTATAACCAAGAGGAGAAGACTTATGCTAACACCTCATATACCATGACTGACTTGTATGATAACGAGTTACCTATTTCCGACTTAGCCATCAACTATAAAGAGAATGCTGAAGGTGCAGACATCTGGCGTGTACAGGGGGCCTTTTTTCGCTTGAACTATGACTATCGCTCCAAATATCTACTTGAGGTAAATGGTCGTTATGACGGTTCTTCTAAGTATGCTAAAGACGATCGTTGGGCGTTTTTTCCTTCAGCCTCTATTGGTTGGCGTATTTCGGAAGAAAAATTCTTTGAACCACTTTCCAAAGTAGTAGACAATTTGAAACTTCGTGCCTCTGTAGGTGCTTTGGGTAATCAGATAACTAACGGCTATCATGACTATATGTCTATTCTTTCTGGTAAAGTGTTGGCCAACTATATGATGGATGGTAAAATGGTCAATGCGTTGAATATTCCTTCTTTGCCTAGTGTAGTGACTTGGGAGAAGGTTGTGACGAAAGACTTGGGTTTGGACTGGTCATTGTTCAATAATCGTTTGATGGGTACATTCGATTTCTATGTACGCGATACCAAAGATATGGTACGTTCGGTTACACTGCCTGCCGTATTGGGTACTTCGGGTGGTAAAGAGAATATTGCTGATATGCGTACCACTGGCTGGGAGTTGGAATTGACGTGGAAAGATCGTATTAAGAATGTGTTGGGAAGTCCTATGGACTATTCGCTTACCGTAGGTTTGTCCGATTACCAGGCTGAGATAACCAAATACGATAACCCCAACGGTTCGTTGGCTAGTGGTATGTATTATGAAGGACAGAAACTGGGTGAAATCTGGGGGTATGTGACTGATGGTTATATTATGGACGATTTTGAAGCAGCCAAAATGAACTATGTACAGAAATACATTTCTTCTAAGTGGTATCCGGGCGATATTCGCTACAAAGACTTAAATGGTGATGGTATGATAGACCAAGGTAATCGTACATTGGCTAATCCGGGTGACCAAAAGGTGATAGGTAACTCTACTCCTCGATATCGTTTTAATTTGCAAGGAGGTATTGGTTGGCGTGGTTTCGATATCCGTGCTATTTTCGAAGGTGTGGGTAAACGCGATATGTGGACAAGTAGTGATATCTTTTGGGGATTCTCTAGAGGTATCTATAACTCTTGTGTAACCCAATACCATATCGATAATATTTGGACTTATGAGAATCCTACAGCTTACTATCCTCGTTTGAATGCTAATGGCAATAAACGTAGTAAGCAGATTCAAACTAAATACTTACAAAATGCGGCATATATCCGCTTGAAAGATATTACTTTGAGCTATACTTTACCCAAGAGTTGGTTGGCCAAGATGAAAATGGAGCAGGTACGTATCTATGTAAGTGGTATGAATTTGTGGGAGAAGACTGGTTTGCCCCCATTTATGACTCCTGATATTGTAGATCAAATAACTGATAATAGCTTGTCTAGCGAGAACAGTGGTAAAGAATATGCATTTATGAGAAGTTATTCATTCGGTATTAATATAACATTTTAAAAATAGATAGGTATTATGAAAAAATATATATTTTCATGTATTTGCATTTTGTGCTTGTCACTGTCTGGATGTGATTACTTGGATACTGAACCGGGTGACGCAATTTCTAGTGATCGTTTCTGGGAGACTTCTAATGCTGCCGCATTAGAGCAATATTGCAATCTTTATTATCCTAAACTCATCAAGGGACATGGTGATCCTTTGTCTTGGAATATTGGAAATATGATTATGCAAGAGTATCAGTCTGATAACCTTTTAGCAGCTGGTGCTAGTAGTATTACATTTGGTCAAAACACTGTAATGACTAGTAGTACTGACTGGGATTGGTCTACGGTGAGAGGTTGTAATGCTTTTCTAGAGAATTATGAAAAGTCTCCCGCTTCGGATATTGATAAAAAGAAATTTGCCGGAGAAATCTTATTTTTCAAAGCTTTTGATTATTTCAATAAGGTGTGCCTTTTTGGTGAGGTGCCTTGGTATGACTCTACGTTGAATAAAGATAACCCCGAATTATATAAAGGACGTGATTCTCGTGATTTAGTGATGACCAATATTTTGGCTACCATTAATAAGGCTATTGAGTTTTTACCTCGCAAGACTAAAGTTTATCGTGTGAGCCGCGATGCCGCTCTATTACTCAAAGCCCGTATCTGTCTTTATGAAGGTACTTGGCGTCGTTATCGTAATGTAGAGGGCGATGTAAAATTCCTTGAAGAGGCTTACAAAGCTTCTGGAGAGTTGATGGGGTATGGTTATGAATTGTATAAGGCATCGGGTATAGACGATAGCTATTTCGATCTTTTCATACAAGATAATTACAATGATAATTCGGAGGTAATTCTCTCGCGTGAGTATGACCCTGCCCTCAATATGGGGCACAACGTGCCTAATAGTATTCCTAATAGCGAACAGGGTATGAGCCGTGATTGTTTTGAGGAATACTTGTGTGCTAACACAGGAAAGCCCATTTCTCTTTGTGGTTGTCACAATCCTAACATGGGATATAATGCAGAGATGAAGAATCGCGACGGACGTCTGTTGCAAACAGTATGTTTGCCCGAATCTGGTAGTAAATATGCTCGTTTTTTATATCGTACTACTGGCGGTCTGTTGAAAGGTGGGGCTCCTAATATCTTTTCTATTCTTCCCAACTCGGACACTCGAACCTTCTACGCTGCGTCTTGTACCGGATATTCGGTATGTAAGTTTTATAAGGCGTCTGAGCACTATGTGGGTAATCACAAAGGTGGCATTGATGCTCCTGTGATGCGTTATGCTGAGGCCTTGTTGATTCGTGCTGAGGCTGGTGCTGAGTTGGGAAAAGATCCCGAATTGGATAAAACCATCAATCAGCTTCGTGCCCGTGTAGGATTTACTTTTAAGTTGGAAGCTGATCCGATAGCTGATCCGGATTTGATTGCTAAATATCCTAATGTGAAAGGTGATAACGCTAACTTGATTCGTGAAATCCGTCGCGAACGTCGCATTGAGTTGTTTGCCGAAGGTTATCGTTGGGACGACGTTTGTCGTTGGAATGTAGGCGAGGTCGTATTTAACCGTGTGCGTCGTGGTGCTAAGATGGACCCCAACTTATACTCTGCCGATGAGATAAAGACTATTAAAGATCAAGTAGGATTCGATGCCGATGGCTTTATTACTCCCTACGCTAAGCGAGTTACTTATAGTATGAATTTTACGGCTAAAAATTACCTGTACAACATTCCGTTGGACGAAATATCATTGAACCCGAATTTGCTTCCTCAGAATCCGGGTTGGGAATAAGTAGTTAATTACTGTAAATGAAAAGAAAAATGGAAAATATGAAATACACTATGTCATACATTGCGAAGAATTTTCGAGTAGCATTGATGCTGTCACTCATGATGTTATTGTGCAGCTGTTCTAGTGAAGATAAATTGGAGCTTCACAAAGGAGCCACACTTCCTATTATGCAAGGAATAGCCGATAATGTGCCTTATATTCAGTCGGTAGAAAAAGAATTAACTTACGACTTGTATGATGGGGTACGCATTACCGATGTTGTCTTTACCTATTGCGCTAAACCTACCCGTATGATTATTGCTGAAGTAGATTTGAACAAGAACGTGACCATAGTTACCTCTACGCCTGATAATAAGCCGGAGGTTGGTAAAATTCTGCAACAGGTAACTGTGCAGGCCGAGAAAGCTGAAGCAGCCGGACGCAAAGTGATTTTGGGAACTAATGGCGACTTCTATTCTAAGAAAAATGATCTTTGGATTCCTGGTGGGCTATTCTACAAAGACGGTGTAGCCATCAAGACTGAAATAGGTTGGGAGGCTGATCATGTATTCTATATGCTCAAAGATGGTACGGCACATATTACTTCTGTTCCAGAGTTTAAATTAGTAGAGCGAGAGGTGGTGCATGCTATTGGTGGTTGGCAAAGAATGGTGCAAGACGGTGAGGTAGTGAAGAACTTTACCGTAAATGACAACGCCATGCAGTTCCATCCACGTACCTTTGTAGGTGTGTCTGCTGACAATCGCAAGGTTTATTTATTTGTTGTTGATGGTCGTCAGCCCGAATACTCTAACGGTATGCGTCTTGAAGACATGATGTTACTCTGTCAAGGTGCTGGTTGTTACCAAGCGTTCAATATGGATGGCGGTGGTTCTACCACTATGGTACGTCGGGTAGAAAAGGGCAGTTCAGTGTCATTTGAGGTAATGAATCAACCTTCAGACAATCCTGCTAGATCGGTGATAAACGGCTTACAAGTTATTGAAAAAACTAATTAAAAAACGGAATAGTATGAATACATATAATATGAAATTCCATGCTTGGTTTAAGGGAGTGTTGGGGGTGCTCTTGGTAGCTTTCATAGCTTCGTGTGATGACTCCGATTTGATACGTCGCATTGAACCAACTCTTGAAATTCAAGATGAATTGTCGATGGGACCTGTCGCTTCTCGCCAAGTAATTGATTTACACTCTTCGTATCCATGGTTTGCCGAAGCTTCCGCTTCATGGATTAAACTGAAACGCTATCGTGGCCAGGCTTTGTTGCCCGACTCTATAGTGGCTGAAATCGAAGAGAACCCGGAGATGGCATTGCGCGAAGGCTGGATTGAGATTCGTTTGATGGATCAAATGTCGAAACGCATTGTTGTGAAACAAAACGGTCGTGGTTCATTGATTACGTTATCTAAGGAGGTGCTTTACTTTAATATTAATGGTGGTGAAACTATCTTGGATGTAGTGACCGATCTTGAATGGGATGTAGAAGAGGAACAGATTGGTGGATTTACCTTTAAGAAAGTAGACGATACTCATTTGAAAGTTAAAGTTGCTAAGAACACCACTGGGGCCGAAATAAGAAAGAGTGTTATTTTATCCGACACGGGTAAGACTACAGAAACCAAATTGACAATTGTTCAGACTAATGTGGAAAAGATGTTGTCTATTTCTTTATCCGAAACGGAGAAAAATATGATTACCGGCAAAAAAGGAACACAATTAAACATTCCAGTCTCTTTGAATTTACAATTTGATTGTAAGGTTTCTCATTCTTGGATTCATGTGGGTGAACTTCCTGAGTTTAGCGGTGATATTGTGCAGGATGTAAACATTCCTATCGAACTGGATCCTAACGACGGATTTGAAGACAGAACAGGATATGTAGTTGTCAAGAATCAGGGCGATGTGGTAGAAGTATCGGATACTCTCTATGTTACTCAGCGTCTCTACAGTCAGATTGTTTATGTGAAGGCCGGAGCCAATGGTGATGGATCTAGCTGGGAGAGAGCGTTTGGCACTATCGAAGAAGGTCTGTCAGCCTGTGCTCACTATGGTGATATGCAAATGTGGGTAGCTGCAGGTGACTATTATTTGAAAGATTGGACCGAGTTTAAGAAGGTGAATTTCTACGGCGGTTTTGAAGGAAAAGAGACTACAGTGGCTGAACGTACCATGAAGCGTAAATCTATTCTTCATGCTGCACCATCTAATGTCTGGCCTTCTGTTTACATGTATAAATTGACAGAAGGTACAACACGTGTTGTTGATGGTTTTGAATTTGTAGACTCTAAGGGAAAAGAAGGTGAAGGCGCTTTGATAGCTTATGAATATTGGATGATTAGAAACTGTGTGGTGAGAAATAATACTTGTGCCCGTGATGCTGGTGGCGCATATTTCTTGTGTACATTGATTAACTGTGTGATACGTGATAACGAAACATTAAGTACATCTTCTACAATGAATGTTCAACAAAGCACTTGTCTATACAATGTGACTGTGGTAAACAATAGAAGTGCTGGTAGTAGTGCCGGTGTTCGTTTAGGTAGTGGTACCTGCCAGATGGTGAATTGCGTGGTATGGGGTAATGTTCATACTAAAGGTGATTTACACAGTGGCTATTTGGATCAGAACAAGGCTGCTATCTTTAAGAATTGTGCTATTCAAGGCGGATGGATTTATAATGGTGGAAATACTCCTCAAGTATCTAACTGTATTAATCTGAATACGGATAATACCGCTACCGATGGTCCTCAATTTGCTGATGTGGCAGGTAAGAACTATCAGCCCACAGAGAACTCTCCGTTGGTTGATGCCGGTTTGAACTCTGTGGTAAAAGATTGGAATTTGCTACTTGATATTCAAGGAGATGCTCGTATATCGAACGCTGGAATTGATATCGGTGCATTTGAGTGGCAAGCCAATAAATAGAATATAGTGTAATATAGAAAGCAATTCTCTATAATTCATAATAAAGAATTGCTTTCTTTATTTGTTTACCTAATTAAAAATATTATGAAAAGTAGATTCTTAACAATGAAGCTTATATTGGGAGCACTGGTATTATCTTTTAGTTGTGCTTGTTCTAGTAGTAATTCAGAAGAGGCTATGCCACAAACCGCCATAGGACGGCAATTGCTAGAATCAGGTATGGTCAATGACGTGACTTTAGATAACGAGAGTGTAGTGCGTGATGGAATAAAATTGAATGAATTGGCTTTTAAAACGTTTGGAGAGTCTCAGCATATTTTTGTGGCTACAATCGACTTAAACAAACTAACTTTTACTCCGGCTACAAAAGACGATAAGAATGTGCCGGCAACAGGACCTGAATCTAGTGCGCCTCTCCCGATTCATGCTTTTGCGGCCGAAGCAAACGGAAAAACTGTTTGGCTTGGTGTAAATGGTGATTATTATGCTGACAATCCACGTCGTGTCATGGGTATTTTCTATAAGGACGGAGTGTGCATCAATTCGCAATATTTTGAAGGGCACGATGAGGTGTTGTATCAACTGAAAAATGGTGAGACCTACGTGGGACAAGCTGATGAGGCATTGGCTCATGAAGCCAATCTGTTGCATGCGTTGGGAGGATATGGGCTATTAGTTAAGGATGGGGTGGTTCAAAATTCTTACGAAGAGATGGGTGATTTGCAGAATACCCATCCGCGTACTAGTGTGGGGCTTTCTCAAGATAGAAAGACTATGTATATATTTGTGGTGGACGGTCGTCGAAAAGACTCTTTCTTTGCGTTAGGACTTACTTTGCCCCATCTGGCTACCATGATGAAGGCTGTGGGATGTTATAACGCTATCAACCTTGACGGAGGAGGGTCGACTACGCTTATAATCCGAAAAGTAAATAATGTTGGGAAACCGACTTTCCCTATTTTGAATACACCGGCCGACGATCGGGTACCCCGTAAGGTAACCAACAGTATGTTGATTATAGAAAAGAAGTAACTGTATAAAGCCGACTTAAGTAGATTTTAAAAGAAAATAGAATAATGGAAAAGATTTTATATGCTGCTATGTGTGCGGTATTGTTCTTTTGTTGTAGTTCCAGCGATGAACCCGAAGCAAACTCCCAATCCTCTTTTATGCTCCCCGACAAAGCAATTGTATTGGCCGAGCAATCCTCTAAGTCTGTTGTGATACTCGATGCTTCCACTTATCGTACTGTATGGAGTTGGAATCCGGGAAAAGCCGGTGTACCCTCCAATTGTCAAACGTGGTTTCACAATCCTAGTGAGGTTAAGTCAGTGTTCAACAACCAGTATATCTTGATGACTGCATCAGGTGGGGCTGTAGCTCTTATACGTATTGCCGACAGTAAATTGATGTATTATGCGTATGTGGGTGAAAATCCACACTCTGCAGAGATTTTACCCGATGGAAATCTCGTGGCTGTATCGTCTACCGACGGTAAGTTACGTACATTTATGACTGATACCATCAAAGGAACCGGCAAGTGGTTTGCCTCCTACGAGCTTCCTAGTGCTCACAACGTGGTATGGGATCTTCAAAGAGAGTTGCTTTACACCACCGAAGGGATTAAATTGTGTACTTATAAGTACAATTTCAACCGCAAGGAGCCTAGATTACAAGATCGAAGCGTAATCTTCGAATTACCTAGCACCGAATCGTGCGGGCATGATCTCTTTCCCGTGTATGATAAGGCCGATGTGTTATGGATCACTACTAATGAGAATGTGTGGCAATATGATATAAAGAACAACAAAGCTGAATTGATTTATCCGCTTTACGCTGTGAAGAGTGTGTGTAATAGTGCCGACGGGGTACTGATGTTGTATCCTACTACTGAGTGGTGGTCTGATGGTCTGATAAACGAGAAAGGTAAGAAACTATTTAGCATTTACGGTGCTAAAATCTATAAGGGGCGTTGGGTAATGAATAATACCTTCAGCTACCCTAAAGAGCATAAACCCAAGTTTGAGTAATGAATAAAAAGATATATAATGAAAGTATGGATATTAGGAGCGGTGAGCCTTTGGACGATATGTAGTTTTGCACAGCAGCGAGAGGTTCCCATTTATTTGGATAATGATCAACCTATAGAGAAGCGTGTGGAGGATGCTTTGGCGCGTATGACTTTGGAAGAAAAAGCGGCAATGACCCATGCCCAATCTAAGTTCAGTTCTCCCGGTGTTCCTCGTTTAGGAATTCCTGAAAACTGGATGTCTGACGGTCCACACGGTGTACGCGAAGAACTGCTTTGGGATCAATGGAATATAGCTAAGTGGACAAATGATTCTTGTATTGCCTTTCCGGCATTAACCTGTTTGGCGGCTACGTGGAATCCCGAATTATCTTATATATACGGAAGCAATATTGGAGAAGAAGCACGCTACCGCAATAAGAATGTCCTATTGGGACCGGGAGTTAATATCTATCGTAGCCCGCTGAACGGCCGGAATTTCGAATATATGGGAGAAGACCCGTTTTTGGCATCCCGTATGGTAGTACCATACATAAAAGGTGTACAAAAAAACGGAGTAGCTGCATGTGTGAAACATTATGCACTGAATAATCAAGAAACGGACAGGCATTATGTTGATGTAGAAGTGGGTGACCGTGCATTATACGAAATCTATCTGCCGGCTTTCAAAGCGGCTGTCCAAGAAGGAAAGGCTTGGACTATCATGGGTGCGTACAATAGTTATAAGGGACAATTTTGTAGTCATAATCAATATCTGATTAATGATATTCTGAAAAGAGATTGGCAATTTGACGGAGTTGTAGTTTCCGATTGGGGGGCGACCCGTGATACGGATCAAGCTATTCATAATGGATTGGACATAGAATTCGGTACTTGGTCAAATGAATCCGCCAAAGATATAGATAATGATTATAAAAATTACTATTTGTCTACTCCGTATCTGAAGAAACTCAAAAGCGGAGAGGTCTCAGATAAAGAATTGAATGATAAAGTCCGGCGTATTCTTCGTTTGATATTCCGTACTACGATGAATCCTAATCGTCCTTATGGGTCTTTTGGAACAAAGGAACATGCTATGACAGGACGGAAAGTTGCTCAAGAAGGAATTGTGCTTTTGCAGAACAAAGAAAATTTGTTACCTATTGACAAAGACCGTACAAAAAAAATATTGGTAGTGGGTGAGAACGCTGTAAAGACTTTGTGCGACGGAGGAGGCTCATCCACGTTGAAAGTGAAGTATGAAGTAAGTCCGCTTCAAGGGATTCGTACATGGGCAGGGCGGCAGGTAGAGGTGAATTATGTTGCCGGTTATGCGTCGTCTAAGGAGGCAAATGCTTTACAATTGAGAATGGAAGCAGCACAAGCGGCAGAACAGGCTGATATCGTGCTCTTCGTGGGAGGGCTCAATAAGAATTGGAATCAAGATGCGGAAGGTGCAGACAGGCAAACGTTTGATTTGCCATATCAACAAAATGAGTTGATTGATGAATTAGCAAAAGTAAACTCAAATGTGGTGGTTGTCCTTATTGCCGGAAATGCCGTTGCAATGCCGTGGGTAAAGCAGGTGAATGCTATCGTGATGAGCTGGTACAACGGTACTGAAGCAGGCAACGCATTGGCTTCAGTATTGTTTGGTGAAGTGAATCCATCGGGTAAGTTGCCTTTTACTTTTCCTGTTAAATTGGAAGATAATAGTGCTCACTCTATCGGAGAGTTTCCGGGTGATGGAAAGAAAGTGGCGTATAAAGAAGGAATTTTTGTTGGGTATCGTTGGGCGGATAAAGAGAAGATCAAACCGCTATTTGCATTTGGACATGGACTTAGTTATACTACTTTTCAATATGGTAAAATAATGGCGGATAAGAAAGAGATGATTGAGACCGATCGTATTACCTTTACTGTTTCTGTAAAAAATACTGGTGGTAAGGCAGGAGCTGAGATTGTACAATTGTATATCAATGATATAAACTCCAGGCTACCTCGTCCGGTAAAAGAACTCAAAGGGTTTAAGAAAGTCTATTTGCAGCCGGAGGAAGAGCAGGTTGTTTCTTTCACTATAGGAAAAGAGGAATTATCCTATTATGACGATGAAAAACACGAATGGGTGGCGGAACCGGGAGAATTTCGCGCTTTGATAGGAGCCTCCTCAGCCGATATTCGTAGTAGTGTAAAGTTTAAACTTAGATAAATAAATTAATCCAAATAAGAGAATATGAAGAAATATATAGGCCTCGTACTAGTAGCGTTATCGGGTTGTATACTTACAGTTAACGCACAGCAATCATTTTCTTATAAGAACCCGCTTCTTCCTACAGAAGTAAGAGTGAATGACTTGCTGGACCGGATGACACTGGAAGAAAAGATCGCTCAGATTCGTCATTTGCATTCGTGGGATGTGTTCGATGGACAGGTCTTGAATCAAGAGAAGTTGGATAAGATGTGCGGTGGAATAGGATATGGGTTCTTTGAAGGTTTTCCTTTGACAGCTGCAAGTTGTCGTAAGACTTTCCGTGAGATACAAACCTATATGGTAGAAAAAACACGTCTGGGTATTCCCGGATTTCCGGTTGCCGAATCTTTGCATGGAGTGGTGCATGAAGGAACAACTATCTACCCTCAGAATATAGCGATGGGGAGTACTTTCAATCCGGAACTGGCTTACGAAAAGACTAAACATATTGCTGGCGAACTGAATACGATGGGAGTGAAGCAAGTGTTGGCACCTTGTATTGATGTTGTACGTGATTTACGTTGGGGACGTGTAGAAGAGTCTTTTGGTGAAGATCCTTTCCTTTGTTCAAAGATGGCGGTTGCTGAGGTAAAAGGATATATGGAACATGGAATTTCTCCGATGTTGAAGCATTACGGACCACATGGCAATCCTTTGGGTGGATTGAATCTGGCTTCGGTGGAGTGTGGTGTACGTGATTTATTTGATATTTATTTGAAACCATTTGAGGCTGTGCTTGCTGAAACGGAAATTATGGCTGTCATGTCCAGTTATAATTCTTGGAATAGAATTCCTAATTCTGCTTCTCGTTTTATGCTGACGGATATTTTGCGCAATAAATTTGGTTTTCGGGGATATGTTTATTCGGATTGGGGAGTTGTCAGTATGCTGAAGACTTTCCATAAGACGGCGGCGGATGATTTCGAAGCGGCCCGGCAGGTATTGACCGCCGGAATGGACGTGGAGGCTTCCAGCTCTTGCTATGCAGTACTGGCTGATAAAATACGGAATGGAGAGTTTGATATCAGGTATATCGATCAGGCTGTGAAACGAGTGCTTCGTGCTAAATTTGAGTTGGGATTATTTGAAGATCCTTATCAGGAACAAGCAGTCTATCGGCTTCCTCTCCGTTCGGAAGAAAGTGTGAAGCTTTCACGCAGGATTGCAGACGAATCAACCGTATTGCTGAAGAACGATGGGCAGTTGTTGCCGTTGAATGTACGGAATCTGAAGTCAGTAGCGGTGATTGGTCCTAATGCGGATAATGTACAATTTGGAGATTATACCTGGAGCAAAAAGAAAGAAGATGGAGTGACACCGCTTCAAGGAATCAAAAACTTGTTGGGTGATAGGGTGAAAATCAACTACGCTAAAGGATGTTCTTTGGCTTCTTTGGATACTTCGGGGATAGCGAAGGCTGTGGATGCTGCCCGTCATAGTGATGTTGCTTTGATATTTGTGGGAAGTTCGAGTACAGCGTTCGTACGTCATACTCAAGAGCCGTCTACCAGTGGAGAAGGAATCGATTTAAGTGATATCTCTTTGACTGGTGCACAAGAACAATTAATACGTGAGGTCTTTGCTGTGGGAAAGCCGGTGGTTGTTGTATTGGTGGCTGGAAAGCCTTTTGCCATACCGTGGGTGAAAGAGAATATTCCGGCGATATTGGCGCAATGGTATGCTGGCGAACAGGAAGGAAACTCTATTGCGGATATTTTGTTTGGCAATGTGAACCCTTCCGGAAAACTGACTTTTTCATTTCCGCAAAGTACGGGGCATCTCCCTGTCTATTATAACTATTTGCCTACGGATAAAGGATATTATAAAGAGCCGGGAACTTATGAAAAGCCGGGAAGAGATTATGTTTTCTCAAATAGTTCCCCGCTATGGGCATTTGGATATGGATTGAGCTATACTCAATTTGAATATCTGAAAGCTGTTACAGATAAGGAACTCTATCAGGCTAATGATACCGTTTGTGTGACTGTTCAATTGAAAAATACGGGGAAAAGAACCGGGAAAGAGGTGATACAGGTATATATGCGAGATGTGGTCAGCTCGGTGATGACACCGGTGAAGCAGTTGAAAGGTTTCAGAAAAGTGGATTTACTTCCCGGACAGACACGGGAAACGACTATAATGATTCCTGTTCATGAATTTTATCTGACAGATGATTTGGGCAATCGTTATCTCGAACCGGGCAAATTTGAATTACAGGTAGGTACTTCTTCCGACCGGATTTATTTCAACCTTCCGGTGTATATCGGTTCTTCCGGAAAGGGAGGACAGACGGTGTCCGGTACTTCTTTCAAATCACGGACAGATGGAAAAGTGATTCAAGTAAAAGGAACTGTCCGTGATATACAGGCAACTCCGCTTGCCGGAGTGAAAGTACAGTCTGAAGAATCCGGTGAAAGTGCATTGACTGACTATCGGGGCACATATACTATCAAGGTGAAAGATAATGGCAGACTTGTTTTCTCGAAAAAAGGATTTGCCGATAAAACAATAGAAGTAGAGGGGCAGACTGATGTCAGTATTCAAATGGCTAAAGGTGAGTAAATACATGAAATACTGTATGGCTATTGGCTTGTTGGGTAGTATGACTTTACAAGCTATGGCTCAATATACAGGAAAGGTTTTCGTTGATGAGAACAGAAATGGTCTCCTCGATGAAGGTGAAAAACGATTGCATCGGGTCTCTGTTTCCGATGGGTTAAATGTGGTACAGACAGACTCAAATGGCGCATATCAATTGCCCGGACATTCCCGTATGCATTTTCTGTTTATTACTACTCCTTCCGGATATAAGACTGATAATGCCTACTATTACCGGATAGAGAACGGCCGTACGGAATACGATTTTCCGGTATATCCTTGTTATGGAGGAATTCAAGCTGACGGTAGTCACCGGTTTATACATATCTCTGATACGGAAATACGTGGAAAAGAAGGGAATCAAGCGTGGGTGGATAATCTCCGTGACTATTCGACCAATGAGAAAATAGCTTTTATCGTGCATACAGGGGATATTTGTTATGAATCGGGACTGAACAGTCATATAGGCTTGCTGAATACCGCTTTGATGGAAGATACGCAAGTCTTTTATGGAATAGGCAATCATGACTTGGTGAAAGGTGCTTATGGGGAAGAACTTTTCGAGAAACTCTACGGACCGGTATTCTATTCATTTGATGTGGGGAATACACATTATATAATGACACCTATGCTTCATGGAGATTATTTACCGGAGTATACTAAGGAAGATGTATATCGCTGGATGAAAAATGATCTTGCTTATGTAGGCAAGGAGAAGTCGATCATTGTTTTCAATCATAGCCTGCCGGAAGATACGGTAGCTTTTAAATATGGTATTAGTGATACGGAGTATATAGACTTGCCGGCTATGGGATTGAAAGCTTGGTTGTACGGTCACTGGCACGTAAATCATGTGCATAAGCATAAAGCGGCAGGGGTGTATACTATCTGTACCTCTACGCCTGCTTGTGGTGGTATTGACCATGCACCTTCCGCTTTTCGTGTACTGACTGTTGATACAGAGGGAAACGTGGCGTCCGAGTTCCGATACAGTTATCTGTCTCCTTCATTACATATTGTTTCGTTGGAGAATGGACAGTTGCCAACACTTCCTTCCGGAAAGATTCCTTTGTCCGTCAATGCCTACTCTACGGTTTCCCCAATACGATCCATGCGTTATTGGTGTGAATCGGAAGGTAAAAAAGTTCTTTCCTCCAATCTTTTGAAACGTCAGAGTGATTTCAATTGGTATGCGGAAATTCCTTTGCTTTCTCAATGGGAACATCGGCAGCTTACTGTAATAGTGGAAGCACTTTTCAATAATGGAGAGGTAAGGCGATGCAGGCGTTCGTTTTTTTATGAAAAGCCTGAAAGGAAACAATTGCCTTTGCGGTTGTCATGGATTAAAAATGTAGGTGCTTCTATTTTCATGTCTGCTCCTTTGGTATATCGGAAACGTCTCTTTACGGCATCGGTCGATGATAATGAATCGGGGAAAGCGGCTGTAGTGTGTATGGATGCGCAAAATGGAACAGTCTGTTGGCGGTATTCACTCCGTGGCTCTGTACGCAGTAGTATTGCGATTGCTGATGGATTGGTCTTTGCCCAAGATGTACATGGCTACCTATATGCGATTCAAGCAGAAACCGGGGCATTGGTTTGGGAAAAAGATTTAAATATCGGTGTACTTCCTCCTTTGAATGACGGGCTGGTTGCTGCTTCGGATGTAGTATATGCCGGTACAGGAAAATCCTTATGTGCCTTGAAAGCGGCTACGGGGGAACTTATCTGGAAGAATGAAGCTTGGAGCAGGGGGGAAGGATGCGTGGCAACACTTTCTCTTGGACGTAATATTCTGATTGGGCATGCAAACTGGAAGGGGTTGTATGCCAATAATGCAGTTAATGGTGAGTTGTTGTGGGAGAATAAAGATGCGGAATTAAAATATCGTTCGGCCTCTGTTGCTTGGGAAGGAGAGAATCTCTATCTTCTTTCTTCCCGTTCCTTTTTTATATTGAATTCAAAGAACGGTGAGGTTATAGTACGTAAAAAAATGAATTGTTCGGTCGATGTGAATTCAACTCCTTTAATTACTGAATCTGAGATAATATTTGGAACAGCTGCCAATGGAGTCATAGCTTTAGACAAGCAGACCTTAGAAGAGAAATGGGATTTTAAAACAAACCCCGCTTTGATTTATACATCTCCTTATTCTAAACCATCATCTTCAACTGTAGAGACTAGTCCAGTGTTGGTTGGAGATACTGTTTTCTTTGGGGCTTCTGACGGAATACTGTATGCATTGAACCGTATAAGTGGTAAATTGCTGTGGAAATACCAAATTGGTGTACCTATATTTTCTACAGTATTTGTTGCGGAAAACGTTTTGTATGTAACAGATTTTGCCGGTAATGTGTATGGGTTTATAATGAATAATTAAAACACAGGATTAATGCGGATTATCACAGAAATGAATTTATAGGTTGTTGATTATTATATCTATATATATGAAATAATCTGCGATAATTCGCGTTAATCTTGCGTTTTATTATTCATTATGCCTCTCCTTTCCTATATCTATAAATTAGAAAGAATACTGCATCAGCATATTTAACCGGTTCGCGTGACGGGTTGAAGAACTGAAATCTGTACGCCATCCTCTCAGATATTCAACTCCGACCTGCATGTTGTTGCTGACATTCCAGAAGGCATTGGCTACCAGATACTGGCCTTTGCGGTATGATTCTGGATTTCCGCTTGGGTATCCGTTTTCGGAATATAGTCTGGACAGGCTGTACGTTCCGGAAACAAAGAAGCTTGGGCAGAAGTTGTACTGTAATCCTGCATACCATCCTAACATAGGAAGAACCTGCATTTTACCTTCATTGTCCGGGTCGGGGACGATATCTACATTCAGATTACTCAAGTCGTTAAGATAAGAGCCGATTCCCTTGCCATAGTTGAACTGTCCGTAAGCCTGTAATTTTTTTGTGACATTGAATGTTGTAGACGCTTGCAAACCGAATCCGGTTTTGGAATAAGCTTTGTCGTACACATTACTTGAATAAGTCATGCTACGTATAATAGCGCTTAGTTTGATATGGCTGCTGCTGTTCCAGTTATATTGTGCGGAAGTAGCAAAGTCCGGCATACGTTGCGTGTTGATGGAAACATCGCTGTTGGTTGTACCGTCTACCGAAGGCATTTCCATAGCGACACCGAACTTCCAGTTTTTCAACTTATCGCACATATAGCTTAATTGCGTAGTACGGTAGAATGCTGAACCGTTAGGGCCCGCAAAGTCGATAGTGGGAGGGAGAGCGGCGAGGTCCATGAACGAACCGTAACTGTAACCGATGGTGAAACCGAGAAATTGTGCATAAGCATTTTGTAATTCAAACGTTTTCCCGTCTCCACGAAAGTTTCCGGCAGTATAGACAACAAAGTCTCCAAGATGCTTCGTACGTCCTACCAATTTAAGGAAGAGGGTAGAAGTGGTGATGTCCATCTGAAACTGATTTTTGGCGAAATTTCCGCTTCCCCGTTGCGGGATCAACGCCGGGTAGAAATCCACATCGTCTACGATACCGCCAAAGTCATATTCTGCTGTCGCACGGACGTAGCCTCCGATACCTAAAGCGAATTTTCCTTTCTGGTCAGTCAGCAGGAAGCGGGGAGCATTCGGATCATGGAAACGCAGTTGCGAACGGTCGTTCATAATCCGGATGATCTCGTCTCCTGCTTTGTCACGGGAGATAAACATGATGGAATTAGGTTCCTCGTCTTCGATGATTACCTTTTTCTGTGCATTGGCACAGAGGGGGAAAATTCCCATCCCCAGTAGCATTGCTACCATTTTAAAACTAGTTTTCATTATCAGTTAAGTTTTAGGTGAATGCCCAAAGAACAACTAAAAAAAGAAATGGTTGAGAGGGGCAAAGGAAAAATTGCCAAACTAATCGGAAGAATTGCTATTTATAATCATTCTAAAAAGACGGATCTTTGTACCGTAGTAATCAGATAAAGAAAATACGACGATGGAAAAAGTAGAATTTACTCAAGGAATATTAGCGATACAGCCGGATTTACACCGCTTTGCATATAAGTTGACAGCAGACCGTGATTCTGCCAATGATTTGGTGCAGGATTGTGTGTTGCAGGCATTAGATAATCAAGAGAAGTTTACGTATAGTAAGAACCTGAAGGGGTGGATGTATACACTGATGCGTAACATTTTTGTCAATAACTATCGCCGTACCGTTCGCGAAATGAATATCATGGATGATAATTATTCTATCAATCAACAATATCATCAGATTGAAGATGAAGATGCGGACCGATTTGAATTTACATACGACATGAAACATCTGTATCGTGTGATACATTCGATACCGGAAGAAATGAAAGTTCCTTTCCAGATGTTTGTGGCAGGATTTAAGTATCGGGAGATTGCCGATAAGTTAGGGTTGCCGATGGGAACGGTAAAGAGCCGTTTATTCTTTATCCGCAAACGGCTGAAGGAGGAACTTAAAGACTTCTCTGCTTAAAGCAAATTCTTGATTTTGAGTGGTGTGCCTGTTTTTCTATATATGGATAATAGAATTCGGCAGTCTTGATGCGCTTGTTTCAGTTTTATTTTCTATCTTTGCACCCCAAAAGATAAAAATAAAGTATGATGCCGTGAATAGCGGTCGTGTATTCTAGAACACCACGTAAAAAACAGGAATTATGAAAGAAAAAGTATCCGTACCTTTTATGCTGCTGGGCATTTTATTTAATGTATGCCTTATTGCAGCGAATCTTCTTGAGACAAAAGTAATCCAGATTGGTAGTCTGACCGTGACTGCCGGATTGTTGGTTTTCCCAATTTCTTATATTATTAATGATTGTATCGCCGAAGTATGGGGATTCAAGAAAGCCCGCTTGATAATTTGGAGCGGTTTTGCCATGAATTTCTTTGTTGTCACTCTCGGACTGATAGCCGTAGCCATTCCGGCTGCCCCTTTCTGGGAAGGAGAAGAACATTTCGATTTTGTATTCGGTATGGCTCCCCGTATCGTAGCTGCCAGTCTGATGGCTTTCTTGGTTGGCTCGTTCCTCAATGCGTATGTGATGAGCAAAATGAAAATTGCCAGTCAAGGGCGTAACTTTTCCGCTCGTGCCATTTTGTCAACCGTTGTAGGTGAAACGGCGGATTCGTTGATATTCTTCCCGGTGGCTTTCGGAGGAATCATCGCTTGGAAAGAGTTGCTTATTATGATGGGTATTCAGATTGTGCTGAAGTCCATGTACGAAGTGATTATCCTTCCGGTAACTATCCGTGTGGTGAAAGCTATTAAGCAAATAGATGGTAGCGATGTTTACGATACCGATATATCCTACAATGTACTGAAAGTCAAAGATATTTAAGATAGATTTATGAATAGAGAAGCAGCATTGGTTGTGTTCAGTGGAGGACAAGACTCTACTACGTGTCTGTTTTGGGCAAAACGCAACTTTAAGAAAGTGTATGCTCTGAGTTTCCTGTATGGTCAGAAACATCAGAAAGAAGTGGAGTTTGCACGGGAAATAGCCCGGAAAGCGGAAGTGGAATTTGATGTGATGGACGTGTCTTTTGTCGGGCAACTTGGACATAACTCTTTGACTGACACTACAATGGTGATGGATCAGGAAAAGCCCGCAGATAGTGTTCCCAATACTTTTGTGCCGGGACGTAATCTGTTTTTTCTGAGCATTGCAGCGGTATATGCCCGTGAACACGGTATAAACCACTTGGTAACAGGGGTTTCCCAAACCGATTTCAGTGGTTATCCCGATTGCCGTGATTCCTTTATCAAGTCTCTCAATGTAACGTTGAACTTGGCTATGGATGAACAATTTGTGATCCATACTCCTTTAATGTGGATTGATAAAGCGGAAACATGGGCTTTGGCCGATGAACTGGGTGTGCTGGAGTTGATTCGTAACGAGACTTTGACGTGCTATAATGGCGTTCAAGGGGATGGCTGCGGACATTGTCCGGCTTGTAAGTTGCGTCGGGAAGGATTGGAGAAGTATTTAAAAAGTAAGAATCAATAATATCTCTACACAGAGATTAAAATGTATTTTTGCTGTCATCTGTCACATTCTTATAGATAAACAATTGATTATAAATTGTATAGCTTGTGACAGCAAGCAGTGACAGCAGTTGAATTTGAAGTTTTGTTGTCACCGGTAAGCTCCGGCTAGCAAGTGATAGTAAGCTTTGTATCTACGGTAGTTTTGTCCGGTAAGCGGCGGTTTAAATTAGTTTCAACAGCTTGAAACTGTTGTTTCATCGGTGAGAAACTAAAGTTTCAGCGGCATGAAACTAAAGTTTCCGGCGCTTGAAACTATTGGTTCTGCCGTAAGAAACTATCTGTTCTAAGCCTTGAAACATTCTGTTTCATGCCGTGAAACACACCGTAACAAGTAAGATGAGGATAAAGCAAACGTGGGCTGGGAGTTGATGGTGATAGGTGATAGATGTGGTGATAGGTTGTAAAATGAATCATTCACCACTGAAACATCGATGAATAAGGCATTTGAGGCTTGTCGGTGATAGGTGATAGAGAAAATACGTTTTTTGTTTAGTGTAGAGGTTGTAACTAGTAAGTGCAATGACTGAATTAAAAGACCAGCTTTCCTTATTGGGAAGAAAAACCGAGTATAAGCAAGATTATGCTCCGGAAGTATTGGAAGCCTTTGATAATAAGCATCCTGAAAATGATTATTGGGTACGTTTCAACTGCCCGGAGTTCACAAGTCTGTGTCCTATTACCGGACAGCCGGATTTTGCGGAAATACGTATCAGCTACATTCCCGATATAAAAATGGTAGAAAGCAAGAGCTTGAAACTCTATCTTTTCAGTTTCCGTAATCATGGAGCCTTTCATGAAGATTGTGTGAATATTATAATGAAAGATTTGATAAAGTTGATGAATCCCAAATACATTGAAGTAACGGGAATATTTACTCCTCGTGGTGGTATTTCCATCTATCCATACGCTAATTACGGTCGTCCGGGAACAAAGTTCGAACAGATGGCGGAACATCGGCTGATGAATCGGGAGTAATTTGTGAAATAAATATAGCTATTAGCTTGCATTCGATTCATTTTTATGCCTATCTTTGTCATATAAGGATTATAGTACGATAGATGATGGAGAAATATATTACTCAATTTTCGGCATATCTTTTTTGGGATGTCAATAAAGACGATTTAGATATGGAGAAGCATTCACGGTATATTATAAAGAGAGTGCTTGAATATGGAATGTTACAAGATTGGAATATTGTAAAGCAATATTATGGAATTACCAGAATTGTTGAAGAGGCTAAAGGGTTTCGTGAATTGGAGCCTAGGGCTTTAGCCTATCTTTCAGCCATTTCACAAACTCCTAAAGAACAGTTCAAATGTTATACTTATCAACGGTTGAATCCACAACATTGGAACTAAGGATTTTGTAGATATCTATTTTTTGTTGAAAACGTATTCATTGAATAATATATTGGATTTCTATGCTCAAAAATATTCCGACTCATCTTCTTTTATGGCAATGAAAAGTTTAGCCTATTTTGAAGATGCGGAGGAGGATCCAATGCCTTATATGTTTGTAGATGTGTCTTGGAACGAGATTAAAAGATCCATATTATCTCATTTATAGTATATGAGATAATGTTTTTATTCGTGATGATACGGCCCTCCATTCAATATAGTCATAGCCCGATAAATCTGCTCCACGAATATCAGCCGGATCATCTGATGCGAGAAAGTCATTTTTGACATTGAAATCTTTTCGTGTGCCGCTTGATATACTTTTTCCGAAAAGCCATACGGTCCTCCGATAATGAAAACCAGTCGTTTATTCACCGTATTCATTTTCCGTTTCATATAATCGGCAAATTCAAGGGAACGCATCTCTTTCCCGTGCTCATCCAATAACACCACCACATCACCCGGTTGAAGGGCTTTCAGAATCAGCTCCCCTTCCTTTTCTTTCTGCACCTCCATCGAAAGACTTTTTGTATTTTTCAGTTCGGGGATCACTTCCATATCAAAAGTGATATAACGTTTCGTACGCTGTATATAGTCGTTGATAGCTGTGATATAATGCTGTTCTACGGTTCGTCCTACGACGAGCAAGGTTGTTTTCATATCTCTGCAATTGTATTTAATTGCACAAAAATAGGCATTTTTTATGTTATTCTGCAATTAATGCTTACCTTTGC
>OGMN01000351.1_pt1 | contig 54111 bp, 81 predicted proteins | sample 1573211 | NCBI WGS metagenome assembly OGMN01 (sample SAMEA2581876, study PRJEB24529) | metagenome | biome: Human gut stool | place: China | collected 2011
TCGATTTTTACGCATGTTACTAAATAAATTGTGTCAACTTATTTAGTACACTACAGTTTCAAATGAAACTCCCTTGCGTTTGTTCTAAAACGCAAGGGAGTTTTTTATGGCTTATTTTTAAGAATCTTCAAGCAGGCTATATAACAAAAAAAGAGCCTGAAAAACAGGCTCTTTTAAGATTGAATCAGCAGGAGCCGAAAGCGGGACTCGAACCCGCGACTTACTCATTACGAATGATTATCTAAGAATAACATAAAACCACTGTGTATCAGTTGTTTATAATTAAATTTAAGCTGAATAAGGATACTCATTAGAACATTTTTTTCTACTTGAATGCCTTCCCTATCCTGTCACCGGATACCCAGCCATCGCCGAACTGGCAGTTCTTGATGTCTACAATATAGACTCCTTTTATCTCCAGTCCTTTACCTTGTGCTTCTTCCAGGTATGTACGTGCATAAGCATCAAAGTTTGCTCCAGAATAAGCGTCTACGGCAAGGATAAGAAAGTTCGCGTCGGTCAGTTCGCCTTTGTAGATTCCTATATCGGCATCCACAAGACTCTGAACGTATCTGTCAGCTTTATCCTTCTGTTTCTGGGACGGCTTGTTCCCTCCGCAACTTGTAAGTGATAAGAATAGTGCAAATAGTAGCGTCTTATTCATGGCTATTCCTCCATTTTCCCATTTCTGAATGCCATAACCCACCAGTCTCCTCCTTTATCTACGGCACCTCTTGATGCAGTACTTTCCGAGTAAAGATTATAAGCGTTTCCGTTAAGGCTGTTTTCTGTTGCACTCCACCAATAGTTGTGCTTCCCCAAAGGTGTGTTTATATATGATTGCCCTTGTGCGTAGGCTCTCATTTCATCTAATGACGGCAGATGCCATTCCATGTTATTCTCCGGGTCGTGATTCATTTCGATACAATATGCGAAAGCAGGATAATTCTTATAAGAATCCTGACCATTTGTTGTTTTTTCGAGGTCGTATATTGCTTGGGTCATTTCTTTCCCAGACAATCCAGACTCGCATAACGCTTTATGTCTATACATTGCATTAGACACTGCCCACTGAAGACGTTCTGGGCTTATTGGCTTTCTTGCTTGTGAAACACAGATACTTCCAATTCTTACATCGTTAATAGATATAAGAATCGTATCAAACCTGTGTCCTACTTCTATATCTTGATTTTCTAAAGCTGTAAATGTAATTTTGTTTCCGTTTAATTTTAACTTTGAAATCCAATAGGAATCATCTTTAACTGTTAATATTGCTCCTTCTTTTTCAATATCCCTTGTCAGCTCTATTTCTTGGTCTGAATTATGGTAATTTAGACTTATATTATCTAATTGTGGCAATGGCTTGATTTGTTCCGTTGTTAAATTACCATCTTCTTTTGAGCACGAAGCAAGACAAATGGTTAAAGCAAATAAAGGTAAAAATGTTTTCTTCATAACATTATTGGATTAGTTTATGTAATTTAATCTCGTTATTTCATTGTGTTCATTCTAATACTCAATTTTACTAAGGCCATAGCTCTCACAGAAGACAATGGAAAATCTTTTGGTTGATGGTTTTGATTGTAACTTACCAGTTTTATCCAGTCTTCACCTTTTTCTGAATGCTGGACGTATTTTACAGTTAAGTATTCATCTCCATCCAGATCTATTGACACAAGGTACATTTCTCCAAAGAAAATATGACTCATTTCTAAAGGTACCTCCTTATATGCTACGATGTCACCAGATTTAAGTAATGGATACATGGAATCCCCTTTGACATATACCGCTCCATCGCATTTAGGGATATTTGGAATATTGATTTGTCCAAGGATATTCTGATCTTTATTATCAAAAAGAGTTTTTAAATTTGCAGCAGCTTCTACATCATAAAGAGTTATCTTACACTCTTCTTCTATTTTTTCAACATACTTAGGATGGAATACCTGCGTTACTCCTGTTCGCAACGGTGTACCCCTTCCAGTAAGAATGTAATCCGGATTAATATCCTCCCTTGCAGAACAGACAGCAGATAGTAAATCCGAAGGAAGCATTTTTTCTTTTCCTCCTTTAGTCTTTCCTTCTTTTAATTGAGATAATTTTGACTGCGCAGATTTTACTCCATATTTTTTTTCTATTTCATACGAAGTAATACCTGCTTTTTCAATGCTTTCAAAGAATCTTTCAATAATTCCCATAATTTTAAAGCGTTTTACTTGATACTTTAAAATTATAAAGTATCTTTGCATCCGTAACAAGTAGGAGCTGTTACCTCAACATTGGTTAAACATTTCCCTTCCGGAAGTTTAATATATCAGAATCCCGTAGTAGCTCCTACCTATTACGGGACTTCTTTTGTCCCTGCGTTGCAGTTATTCATTTGAGAATATCGCCGGGCAACGCAGCCAAACCTACTCGGAGGGAATGCAAATAGTAGGACGCAGACTAAATCCCGATGTGTACGCAGCTTGCAAGTGAAGCGAAACACGGGAGAATCCGCCTATCCTTGTTAATGGGCGACCGGGATAGAACAGCGAACTTACGCGAGGAGCTTTAATCCTACATAGGAAAAGGGGGTGAAAACCCACAAAGGAAAGACTATGCAGAATATCCAGCGTCTTATCGAGTAAGTTTACATGGGTTTCTCAATAATAACCACATAAATTCAAAGAGCTCAATATGGACGAATTAATCAATTGCTTATCAGCCGTATCGTTTAGAATTTTGGCACTGCTTGTCGGAATAGTGTTATTCTTCCGCACAATGCTTTATATTGGAAATAGATATTGTTCGGATGGCGACAGGAACCCAAACAACCCTAATCGACCTTTGGAGAATTATTCCAAGAAGGAATTAATTTCCTTAATTCGCAAGGAACGGCAAGATTCTGAAAAAATGCGCCAATTCTTGTCGGAGCTTTTTGTACACGACCTTACCAGCAAGTCCAAGGCGTTCAAGCTAATGGTTATAAAATCAATTCTTGGGCTTCCAATTTAGCCCATCATTGGGATAATCGGTCTCTTCGGATATGGATATGAACCTGATTAGCTTCCCCATTCCATCCTTGTAAATCGGTACAGACGATAGAATACTTATGTACTTGTCTTTCTCTCCTTTCAAGATTGGATAGCCGTTTTTATTCTCTCTCATTATTGTATCAAGATAATAATATGGTTTTTCCAACATGTCGTTGTCTTCACTTAACACTCCTTCTTGTAGTGCAATCATAAACTCATCTATGGCGATAGTAACGAAATGCCCTCTATAGTTTTCAATACCTTCGTGAGTGTGCATATAAGACTTTGTAGCATGTATGCTCTTGCTCGATTCCATTCGTGCAATATTTCTTGATACTGTTTCGATTTCGTTCATTTTTCGATTAACGTCAACTGAATTATAGATTTGGAAACCTACAAGTACCGTTACAAGTAGCGAAAGCACGCCTACCAGTACACCTTGATAGTCAAAAGACAACTCAGGCGACCTCCATACCGATACACACACAGCTATTACGCTAAGTAACAACGATGCGACACTAATCAATATCGAATACTCTTTCTTCATATAATAATGTATTAATCCCTTAAATTGTTAAACAATGTTTATTGCTTTATAATCCTAAAGTATTTGTTTGATACTTTAGGATTATAAAGTATCTTTGCATCAGAAACGTAACAAATGCACGAAACAAAGATAGTAAAAAAACAACTAACCCCACACGATTATGAAAAGAAATGTATTACACGAGATTATGAGCCTTGCTTGGCAGTTCGTAAAGCGAAACGGCTTTACGATGAGTGAAGCACTGAAATGCGCCTGGGCTAACATGAAGCTGAAAGCTGCAATGAAGCAAAGAATCGTAAAGTTCTATTTTAAAAAGGTAGATGGTTCTGTTCGTGAAGCCTATGGTACTTTGAAAGAGAATCTGATACCTGCTACAAGTGGTGAAAGCAGAAAGAAGAATGACACTGTTCAGGTGTACTTCGATACTGAGAGACAAGAATACAGATGCTTCAAGAAAGCTAACCTTTTAAACATCGCATGACTATGACACGCCACGAAATCGAAGAAGAACTTGATGGGCTGTACAAAGACCTGAACTTCGCCTACAACGCAGATGAAGAGACTTTATGCAGGGCTTTCAATGCTGACAGCAAGCAAGGATACATCAAAGCACTTACTGAAGAGGTGGACAAATACGAAGCCCTTCTTGAAGAATACAACCTGCCTGAAGATGATGGCATGGACTACATTAACCTTCAGTTATCACAAGGCATGGCAGTGACACACTGGTAACTCACCTACCCTGCTGACGGACTGAACGGCAACCGATAGCGAGAATCGGGCAGGGTTCTACTTGATTGGTTCTTTGACATGATGAAAATTTTAGGTGTACCGCTACACCTAACGCAAAAGGGGTTCGACTGAGTAGCGATAGCGGCACGGTGAAAAGGATGTGAGTAAGGGACTGACAATAGGCGAACGCAGCGCATTAATCACCGTGAGAACAAAAACGACTTATACGATTGCAGGTGGCCGTAGGCCGGCTACAAAAACAATCTTCACTGATTAGACACCAGCATGAACTATATATACCCGTGGCTTACCAGACCTTTGATAAGCAGTAAGGCAACCACCGGAACGCCCACGGGAACGATATTTAATACACACGGTTATGAAAATACTACTTTTTCTCTGTGCATTGTCCGTTCTGGTAATGCACTTCAATCAAGACCTGTCTGCTATATACTGGATAGGATTTGTCGGGTTTATAATCACTGGTTTTTCAATCGCAAACAGACTGGACAATGAACGAGCTGCAAGAAACAATAAAAAGCATCTGTGATGAATTTGCGGACATCAACGCCATTCTGGCGGCACGCTCAAGGGAACTGGACAGACGGGAGCTGTTTGATAAGGAGATAGATACGGAAATCAATAACATTAAAAAGAATAGACATGAAAACAAATGAGGAATTACAGGGTATGACACATGATGAACTCGTGGCATACACACAGAATCTTCAACGCGAATCAGAGGAATACAAAAAATCAATGCTGTATTATATGGAAGAAAAGAAAAAGATTGAATCGAAGTTTGACAACTTCAAGAACATGGTCAAATCGCTGGTTGCACTAGTCGATTAGTTTTTATGGGTTATAGAAAATGGGTAGATGCCGGCCGTAAAGTCCGGCATTTTCATTGGCAGATAGTTCAGGCGGTAGAACACCATGTAAGGGTTAGCATGGAAGTCACGGGTTCAAGTCCCGTTCTGCCAGCAAACAATCAAATACTTAAACTATGGTTAGAGAAATTACAGTAGACGAAAACTACCAGACAGTACGTCTTTTTGACGAAATGAAGAAAGGGGACATCTACAAGGTTCCCTATGACAAGAAACGGCACAACGGAATCAAGCTGGAAGCATCACGCCGCAATCGTGACCTCCGCTTGATCGGGACACTTAAAAACAAAATGGACGTGAAATACCGGGTATCAGCAACAGAGTACCCGGGTTTCTCGGCAATTATCTGTTTAAAATAAAATGCTTATGATAAACGAAGATGTATTGAAAATCGTCTTAAACAACAAGTCTTTCGGGAAATACGAAGCAGCTTCGATAGTAGGCGGTCTCAAAAGGCTGAAAGAATTGTGCGAATCCGGAAGGATAAGATACAAGACCAAAGAAGGCGTGCCACACAGCAGATGGGCTTGTAATGCCTGGGACGTGATAAAACATGCAAAATTGATGTATTAAAACCAATTATTATGGAAGAAAAGCCAAATCTATATCAGAAGATACAGCTTGTCTCAAATGAGATAAAAAATATCGAAAAGAACCTGACCGTAGGCAAAGGTAATTATGCCTACAAGGCAGTACAGGACATTGATGTCACCTTGGAAGTGAAAGAAGCCGAGTCCAAGCATGGCCTTGTCAGTATTCCCATTAAGCAGGAACTTGTTAAATCGGAAATAATTAGAGTTGTCAAAGAAGGTGGAGGGGAATCCATCAACTATATGGACATCATTAAAATGACCCTACGCATTATCAATCTGGACAACACATCAGAATACATAGACGTGGAAAGTTTTGGGCGTGGACTTGACCCAGGCGACAAGGGATTTGGAAAGGCTTCTACTTATGCCAGAAAATACGCTTTACTTAATGCCTATAAGATTGCTACAGGTGAAGACCCTGATGAAAACAAATCCAAGGTGCAAACCCCTGCTACAGTAGATGAAGTGAAAAATATTGTCGTTGGTTACATGATGACCGACAATCAGTTTGCGCAGAACATACTGTCTTATTTCAATGTAGGAAGTGCTGATGACATGACAAGCGAACAGCTTAAAATGGCATATAACAACCTCAAGAAGAAAGGAAAGATATGACAGAAACCATGTACATAGGAAGCGGTGACGTTCATGCCTTGATGAGTGGTAAGAATACGAAATCACATATCGCCCTCATGCAGCGTTTCGTCAGCGGGATAAAGCCTTATTACAATGCTTTTGCCAGCCCCATAGATGCTTTACGTACGGGAGCCATTCTTGAGAACAGGTATCTTCTCACTTTGCCTGACAACTATTTTACACAATATGTTGTCAGGTCAGATGAAATGAACGTGTTCAAGTGCAGCCTAGACTTTGCTTGTATCGATAAAGGAAAGCTAACTGATTTTGATGAATTAAAGACTCTTTATCTTTCAGATTACCTTGATTTTATTGAGCCTATCAAGCATGACAACAAAGCTTTAATCGAATACGTCAAGAAGAAGCATAAAGCTTATTATTATCAGGTTCAGGAACAACTCTTTTGTACACATCTTAAAAGCTGTAACCTTGTTTTTCTGTCTGTAACAACCTACGACGACGAAGCCAACTGGCATCGTAATATTCTTCCCAATGAGTATTGTAAAATCCGTATCACTCGTGACGAACAGGCAATTGCAGAAATAAAACAACGTGGACAGATTTTCCAACAGATAAAAGATTTTTATTCAAACTAATATGGCAAATCAAATAACCGGACGGCTGGTCTATATTGGCCAGCCCCAAGAAATCCCATCCAAAAGCGGTGGCAACCCGTTTGTGAAACGAGAATTTATTCTTGATGCCACAACCTACGACCCCTATACAGGTGAACGAAGCCAGTACGAGAACGTCCTGCCACTTGAAGTAAGTGGTGACAAATGTGCCGAACTTGACCAGTTCAGAACCGGTGACGTAATAACGGTTTCCTTTTCCCTTCAAGGTCGGGAATGGACAAATCAGGACGGACAACTAAAACGTATGGTGTCTATCCGTTGCTATAAACTGGAAGGCCGTCAGCCAATGCACCAGCCAGCATCCGTGCCAGCACAGCAACCGGCACCGTCACAAACGCCAACCATGACACAGGCGTTTCCACCTGATGTAGATGCGAACGGAAATCCCAAAGACGACTTACCGTTCTAGCCTATGAGCATATTCAATCTGAAGAATGAATACGATATACCCAAGTTCAAGGCTTATGTAAACAAACTGTTCCAGGAGCATGCAGTTGTGGAAGTGAGAAAGAAGCTCCCTAACCGCACGCTATCCCAGAACAGCTATTTGCATCTGCTTTTAGGGTATTTCGGCAGTGAGTACGGTTGCAGCCTTGATGAAGCAAAGATAGACTTCTACAAAAGGACTTGCAACCGTGATTTGTTTGAGAGAAAGACGGTCAACAAGAAAGGCAAGGAAGTAACCTATCTGCGAAGTTCTGCAGAACTGACAACAGGTGAGATGACTTTGAGCATTGACCGTTTTCGTAACTGGAGTGCATCTGTTGCCGGCATCTATCTGCCTTCAGCCAACGAACAACAGATGCTAATTTTTGCACAACAAGAAATCGAACGTAATAAAGAGTTTATCTAAAATTTTGAGATTATGAAAAAAAGAAAATTTCCCCAAGATGTAGCAAGATTCTTTAATCCAGAGAAGTCAATTAATCCTAATTCAAGCGGCATTCATCAAAGAGAGAAGGCCTTACAAAGAAGTTTCATCCCTGTTTATAATGGTATGGGTACCGCTAAAAAGATTTATAATAGGTTCGGTGTAAAAAGTTATAGATAATTATGGACAAATTTTTAGGACAAGACATCCCTGAACAGGAACGATGGCAGTTCCTTCAGGACAACGCCGATGCGGTAGAGAAAATCGGATATACTCACCGATTCACCCCCGAAGAACTGGCTCAGAAGAAAGAGACTTTGGCCGAGGTATCAATCACCATCAACGATGTTGAATTGGAGAAGAAAGAAGCTATGGAAAGCTTCAAAGAACGATTGAAGCCTTTGAATGAAGAAAAGCAGGAACTTCTGGACCATATCAAAAGAGGTTCAGAGTTCGTGGAAAATGAAGAATGCGCCAAAATTCTTTATCACGAGGAAAAGATGGCCGGATTCTACAACAAGTTAGGTGAACTGGTTTACAGCCGACCGATCATGCCACAAGAAATGCAGAAGACAGTATTTAGTATTAACCGTAAAACAGGAACAGACAATTAATTATGAGTGAAAACAAAATCAACTTGGTTGTGCCGAAAGAATATAACGGTAAACCTATTGAAGTAGTATTAAGAGAAGGTAAGGCAGCAGAAGCACTTGACCCGAAAGAACCTGAAAGAGTAGTTATCAATGGAACGATAGATGCACCTTTCAAATGGCTGGAGAAGCGTATCGAATTGATTAATCAGAAATCGACCCACATCATCGTAAACCGTGATAATATGGGGTTAGCATTAACTATAGATGAAACCAACTATTATCAGACTAAAATCGGTGGAATCATTCAGCCTTCAAAGGAAATGAAGGAGTTCGGTATCAATACCGACAAGAAATGGGAACCTATCAAATTGTCCCAGTTCTTCAAGATGCACCGTGCCTTCTTCAAGGATAAGTCTGAGAACATGATGCTGGTTTCCACTTTGAAGAACTTCAAGGCGAAAGTGAATCAGGATATAGAACGTAGCAAAGAGGAAAACGGGAACAAGACGGATAACTATTCTCAAGTGGTTGATTCCAATCTGCCAAAATCGTTCAAACTGAATATCCCTCTTTTCAAAGGTTTTGCCTGTGAAGAAATCGAAGTTGAAATCTACGCCGATGTGGATGGACGGGAAGTTTCTCTTTCTTTGGTTTCTGCCGGTGCGAATGAGGCCATTGAAGAATACAAGAATAAGGTGATTGACGAACAGATTGAAGCAATCAAAGGCGTTGCACCTGACATCGTGATCATCGAAGTATAACTGACAGCCCGGAAAGACGGGCATACGGGCGCAAGCACAGGACGTGCTTTAGAGTGGAGTAATTGCGCAATATCTCCATGAACTTGCTTCATTGAATTAGCTAATATATGTGGCAAGTAAAACCGTGATGGTTGGGTGGGTTCGATTCCCACTGCGTCCACAAATAATCTCAAAAATAAAGAATATGGAAACAAAAAAAGTAACTCAAGTCGTTTACATCGCTAATGATGGAAAAGAGTTTCTTACAGAAGAAGAATGCAAGAAGCATGAAGCGTTTGTGAAAGAGGTTTTGTGTAATATTTCCTATTTCTGTATCCGTTGCAGACCTGATTTAACTGAAACTGGATACTATATGCATAGAATATATGCAGCAGTCCTTTCTAAAAATGGATTGTTCAGTAAGGAAATCGCATTTCAATGGGCTTTGAAGAAGTTTGGTACTTACTTAGGGGAAAGCGTAATGGGATATGGTTTCCAACCCAATTTTAATGTAAGTAAAGTTTCTAAAGAAGAATATGAAGAATGTCCTGCTACTGTATGGGGAGGCACTCCATTAAAAAGTGAAAAGATATTTTTAAGTCCTCAACAAGTAGATGGATTTCCAAAGAATATTGATTACATAAAAGAATGGGGATTCAAATAATGCCGTATTACATCAAGAAACCAAAAAAGAAGAAAGAAAAGCCTTTGCCGTTATTTGACAAGGCAGGTATCAAGATTAAGAAGAAGCCGGATTTAGTGGCCAAACTCGACAAAGTTTTCAGCCGCTATATCCGGCTTCGTGATTGTATGCCAAACGGGTATTTCCGTTGTATCTCATGCGGCCAGATAAAGCCATACGCACAGGCCGATTGCGGACACTTCCATTCGCGCCGCCACATGGCCACACGCTTTGACGAGGACAACGCCCATGCTGAGTGCCGGGCATGCAACCGATTCAGTGCTGACCATCTGATACAATATGAAAAGAACCTGAAGGTCAAAATCGGCCAGCAACGTTTCGATAAGCTGGCATGGAAGGCCGGACAAACAAAGAAATGGGCTGATTTTGAATTAATCGAACTCACGAAGTATTACAAGGCTTTGGGAGACAAACTAAGCAAGGAGAAAGGATTATGAAAAATATAACTATTGATGCAAGCTATGTAAACGTGCAAGACAACCATACATCGTTTGAATACAGCATAAATGGATATTTCTCTGTTGAATTGAATGTGCACGAATCCGATTTAAACGCATTGATGGAAAAAATGGATGAGGACGAGATGATTTATTTCTTGGAAGCTAAAGGATATAAAATAGAAAAAGAATGACCTACCAACTACGCGACTACCAACAGAAAGCTAGTAATGCAGCGGTCAGCTTCTTTGCTAACAGAGCCAAGAAGAACAATGCCATCATGGTACTGCCTACCGGAGCCGGTAAGAGTCTTGTGATTGCCGACATCGCCAGCCGTCTTGAAGGGCACACGCTGGTATTTCAGCCCAGTAAGGAGATACTCGAACAGAACTATCTGAAGCTCTGTTCGTATGGTGTTCTGGATTGTTCCATCTACTCTGCCTCATTCGGACGAAAGGAGATTTCAAGAATAACTTTCGCCACTATCGGAAGCGTAGTCAACCATCCGGAACTCTTCCAGCATTTTCAGAATATCATCATCGACGAGTGCCATCTGGTTAACCCGAAAGACGGAATGTACAAGAGATTTCTTTCGATGCTGAAATGTAAAGTTCTTGGATTGACGGCTACACCTTACCGTCTTTCATCAAGCAGGGATTTTGGCAGCATGTTGAAGTTCATCACACGCACACGCCCGTGCGTGTTCTCTGAGGTAATCTATCAGGTTCAAATCTCTACTTTATTGGATATGGGGTATCTTTCGAAGCTGAACTATTATCCAATGAATCCTTTGGGATGGAACGAACTTAACCTGAAGGTGAACACTACCGGAGCCGACTACACGGACAAGTCTGTAGTAAAAGAGTATGAGCGTATCGACTTCTACGGGTTTCTGGTGAGTATCGTGCAAAGGCTTATGAATCCCAAGAGCGGTGTAAAACGAAAAGGTATATTGGTTTTCACCCGTTTTTTGAAGGAAGCTGAACGCCTTACCTGGTCCATTCCCGGAACAGCCATCGTTTCAGGAGAAACACCGAAGAAGGAACGCGAACATATCCTTGAAGCGTTCAAGGCTGGAGAGATACCCGTTGTGGCCAACGTAGGTGTACTTACTACCGGATTTGACTATCCTGAACTGGATACGATTGTCATGGCCCGTCCGACAATGTCACTGGCTCTTTGGTATCAGATAGTCGGTCGTGCCATCCGCCCGCATCCAAACAAGGAGGCTGGCTGGATCGTTGACCTTTGCGGGAATCTGAAACGATTTGGCGAAGTCAAGGATTTACGCCTGGTGGATAGCGGAAACGGCAAATGGGCCGTGTACTCCAATAGCAGACAGTTGACTAACGTAAGATTCTAAGATTATGGAAGGATATATAAAACTAAGCCGCAAGTTCTTCTCGAATGATATGTGGAATGAAGCCCGGACTTTTAGCAGTTGCGAAGCGTGGCTTGACTTGATTCAGTCAGCGCGATTTGAGGCAACGCCCCGTATGGAGAGTATCGGAGGTCGAGAAGTCTCTTATACAAGAGGACAATATCCTGCATCCATAAGATTCTTATCAAAGCGTTGGAAATGGTCTGAGAGGAAAGTACGGACGTTTCTTGCCTTTCTGAGAAGAGAGAACATGATAACTCTTTCCAAAGAACAAGGAATGAATGTAATAACCTTGGTAAAGTACAATGAGTATAATGGCTCAGAGTCTGACACAGTAAGTGACACAAGCAATGACACAATGAGTGACACAAGTATCATTCAGGAAATCAATAATTTACGTTTGCAAGTGACACAGCTAATGACACAAGTGGCGACACAGCAGGTGACACACCCTGCCAAAGAGCCAGAAAAGCGACACACGGGTGACACAAAGCAAATAAAGGAGAAGAATATTATTAAAGAAACTACTACTAACGTAGTAGCAAAGAAAGACGCGGCTAAAGCCGCTACTCTCTCCCGGAAAGAATCCTTCTACCAGTCGTTAGTCCCTTATGTCGGCCAGTACCCGAAAGAAATGATTCGCGCATTCTTCGATTACTGGAGCGAGCTTAACAAGTCAGAAACCAAGATGCGCTATGAATTGGAAAAGACCTGGGAGCTTCCAAGACGGCTGGCAACCTGGGCCAGTCGTGAGAAAGTGCCTTCAAAAACAAATGTAGGCATAGTTCTGAAGGATAATTCACCGGAAAAATACAAGAAAGGCTGGTAAACATGGAACAGATAAATTTTCAACAGACAATCGAACGGCTTAAAGATACGGGCTTCTCCCCTATTCCTAACATCGTACAGGTAACCGTTCCGGATGCCAAAAGAGTTCTCTGGGCCGGTATCAGGTACTTCACTGGAGAAAATGCCAGATGGCTTCCTGAGTACGAAGAAGTGGCAGGCTGGCTGGCCGGCAATGAAGGTCGCGGACTTCTGTGTTTCGGCAACTGCGGACGCGGAAAGACCCTTATCTGCGGAAAGATTCTTCCTTTGGTTCTTAACCATTACTGCCGCAAGGTGGTAAGCTGCTACGATGCACAGCAGATGAACGCTGATTTGGACGCTGTGAAGCAAAAACACATCATCTACGTTGACGATATAGGGACAGAGAATCTTAGCGTCAAATACGGCGAAAAAAGGCTTGCATTCGCTGAGCTGGCAGACGAAGCCGAGAAGAAAGGAAAGCTTCTCATCCTGACCACCAACCTCACGATAGACGAGCTGAGAGAGAAATATGGGGAAAGAACCATTGACCGGCTTAGGGCGATAACGAAAACCGTTCTCTTCAGCGGTGAAAGCCTGAGAAAATGATATGAAAATCATAATCAACTGGGTAACTCGTGACTGGAACCTGATCAGGAGGCTGCGCGAGAAATACCGTCTTCCACAATACATGAACGTGAACGGACTCACAGAGGCAGAGGTTGACGAAGAGACATTAAGCAATCTCCGCAAGGGTGAGCCAAAGTATTTAATCATCAGAAAAGTAGAGAAATGACAAGACAAGAATCAGAAAGAAAGCTCAATGAACTGAGAAAGAAGTATATCGCCTTGATTTCATCCATGAACTTTGCCAAAGCACAGAAAGTCAAGAACAAGATTGACTCCCTTGAAAGAGAGCTGGAACCGCATTCCTTGGGAGAACTTCTTCAGGACTATACACCGGAGTTCAAGGTAGAAATGCTTCGCAAGATGCACAAGCTGTTTATCTACTCCGATTTGCTTGAAGGTGCGGCACTGGAGTTCCAGTCTGAACTTGAATCAAACGGAATAGATGCTCAGGTAGTTTTTCAGGTAAAGCGCGTACTGAAAGAACTGAGAAGCATAGTACGAATACCGGATGAAGAGAAAAACGCTTCACTGTCTGACAACTTTGCCGGGATGTGTGATGAAGCCGGACTTGTAGTGAGTAACATAATCAACAAATATCTTGCAAAATGATAACGGAAAATGACCCAATGCTTCCACGTAAAGTGGATTTGGAGAAGAACCCTTCTGGAACCGAACTGAAAATCGCCCAGCATCGGGAATTGGAGAAACATGGAAGGTACGTAGCTATCCCAGGAGACAAGACACGGACGAGAATTTTCGTCCGCAACGGTGAGGATGCGGAAAAGAAGATAGCCGCATACTTGGAGAGAATCAACAACCGACCTCAAAGATGGAACTGATATGATAAAGTTACTCTATATAGACCTTTTCTGCGGTGCCGGGGGAACCAGTACCGGAGTAGAAAACGCACGCTACGCAGATGAACAGTGCGCTAAAGTTGTCGCTTGTGTGAACCACGACGCAAACGCTATCGCCAGCCATGCGGCCAACCACCCGGATGCGCTCCACTTCACGGAGGACATCAGAACATTGGAACTGTCTCCTTTGGTGGCCCATGTAGAACGAATGAAGAAGATTTATCCGGATGCACTGGTTGTATTATGGGCCAGCCTTGAATGTACGAACTTCAGTAAAGCCAAGGGCGGCCAGCCACGGGATGCCGACAGTAGGACGCTGGCTGAGCATCTTTTCCGATATATCGAGGCTATTGATCCAGACTACATACAGATAGAGAACGTTGAGGAGTTCATGTCATGGGGCGATATGGATGAAAAAGGACACCCCATCAGCAAGGACAAAGGACGATGCTATGAGAAGTGGAAACGCAACGTCAGGAAATATGGTTACGATTTTGACTGGCGCATTCTTAACGCTGCCGATTATGGGGCATACACCACTCGCAAGCGGTTCTTCGGTATCTTCGCCAAGCGTGGACTTCCGATTGTGTTCCCTGAACCTACTCACTGTAAAGATGGGAAGTCGGATATGTTCGGACGATTGGAAAAATGGAAGCCGGTCAAGGAAGTGCTGGACTTCTCAGACGAAGGAGATAGTATATTCTGCAGGAAGAAGCCGCTGGCCGAAAAAACTCTTGAACGCATCTATGCCGGACTGATTAAGTTCGTGGCTGGAGGTAAGGAGGCTTTTATTGTAAAGTATAACTCTATGAGTCGGACGGGGAAATACCAGGCACCAAGCGTTGACGAACCATGCCCGGTTGTGGCAACACAAGGACGGCTTGCATTGGCAAAGGTAAACTTCCTCTCCAAGCAATTCAGCGGCCATCCAGATAGCAAGAACATATCTGTGGAAGGCCCTGCCGGAACTATCACCTGTAAAGACCACCACGCTTTCGTCTCAGCCTATTACGGGAATGGTCATAACCATTCTGTAGAACTTCCAGCACCGACAGTTACGACTAAAGACAGGTTGGCATTGGTAAATTCTGTTTTCATAGACAACCAATACGGTGCCGGAAAACCGACATCCATTGAGCAACCGGTTGGTACAGTAACCACGGTTCCTAAGTTCAATGTGGTAAGCTGCAAACCGTGGATAATGAATACAGCTTTCTCGAATATTGGAAGCAGCATTGAGCAACCTTCTCAGACCATTACAGCCAACCGCAAATGGCATTACCTTATGAATCCTCAGTTTGCCAGCGCCGGAGGTTCTGTAAACAACCCATGTTTCACACTTATAGCCCGCATGGACAAAATGCCGCCTTATCTGGTAGAGGTTGAAGGAGGTATCGGCATACAGGTTACACCTGATGACAGTCCGATGACAATCAAGATTAAGGAGTTTATGGCTTTGTATGGCATCATTGACATAAAAATGCGTATGCTTCGGATAGCAGAACTCAAGAAAATAATGGGATTTCCTGAAGACTATGTACTGATTGGCCCCCAGTCAGACCAGAAGAAGTTCATCGGCAACGCCGTGGAGGTGAACATGGCTCGTGTGCTTTGTGAGGCTATCTGTAAGGAGATTATAAGAAAAAGAAAAGTTGCATAAAATGGTTAGTGAGGTACATAACATGGACTGTATGGAATACATGCGGAACATACCAGATAAGTTCTTTGAGCTGGCAGTGGTCGACCCTCCATACGGAATAAATGCCCCGAACATGTCGATGGGTAGCAACATGAACCGTAGGCATGGAGGATACAATGGTGAAAGTATAGCTAAAAGACTGAAAAAGAAACGCTTTAACCAAGGAGCCGGAAAACTTAAGAACCGAGCATTGAATACAATGCAATGCGATTGGGATTATCATCCTCCCTCAAAAGAGTATTTCGAGGAACTGTTCAGGGTAAGCCATAATCAAGTGATATGGGGAGGCAACTATTTTCCTCTACCACCTACACGCGGGATATTGTGCTGGGATAAAATGCAGCCTTGGAAGAATTTTTCCCAGTTTGAGCTTGCTTGGACTTCTTTTGATTGTCCGGCATCTATCATTCATTTATCAAATACAGGCGGAAACAATAAAGAATCAAAAATCCATCCAACCCAGAAACCTATCAAACTCTATCAATGGATTCTTGAAAAATTTGCTAAAACAGGTGACAAAATACTGGACACGCACCTCGGAAGTGGAAGTTCCAGAATAGCAGCTTATCGGATGGGGTTCGATTTCTATGGTACCGAAATAGACAAGGAATATTTCGATGAACAAGAGAAAAGGTTTCGGAGAGAATGTTTTGGAGAGATTAAAACGTCTGAAGGAATTATTGTGCAACAAAATCTATTTTAAGTCATGGGAAAGCTAAAAGTCTATTATGGATGGGCCAGAATAGGCAATGTCCGTAAGAAGCGTGCTTTGTCAGTAATGTTCGAAAACGAAATGCTGGGATGCAGGAGTGATCGTGGACAAAGGTGTCTAAGAACACTTCAAGACACCGTATTTGAACGGTACCAGACTGATGAAGAAGAAAAGGAAGGTAAACGTCAGAACCGGATATTTACTGAGTACAGCCTGTTCCTCGACGAGAAGCCGATAAATGGTAGCCTTCAAAGATGCTTGCTGATTAACAGAGAAGCTGACAAGAACAATGTTTCTAAGACCATGAGTGAAAGAATCTTCGAGGCATTGAGAAAGGCTTTCTTATTTTCAAATCCTGGGTATAAAGAACCTTACTCACAACTTGAATTGAAATTTGAATGATATGGGAAAGCAGGAAAGTGTGAGCGATTTTTATCAGTTCGCAAAGGATTTGGCCAAAGCTGAAAAGGAGCTGAAGGTTGAGCGATGGGTTGAAGTCACTCTTTATTACGGATATGCAGATAAACAAGTAAGTCTTTATCACTACGACCTTCCCCGTGAAATGTATTTCCGCTACCAATGGGTGATTAGATGGAGGATGGCGAAATTTCAGTGTCAATATCCAAAACAGATTATTGGTATAAGTCTGTATCACTATGATAAGCGTTCTGGAGAATCTATGGAGGTTAACGGCTGTCTTAGTAAACTTATATCCGCAAAAGCCCAGATAACGAAAGTAGAACGCAAGATGAATGAGTACATCGAGCACAACCGTCAGAACAACATGTTCTTTGACGAGAATACGGACGAGGAGCTGGTTAAGTTCCGGGAGAAACTGGAGCGAAAGAAACTTGAATGTGCTGAGTGTGAAAAGAGACTTGAACAATTTGTAGAAAAAAGGAGGAAAGAAAATGGCTAACATTGTCAAATTGACCGGATGCAAGGAGGTTTCGCATGATATATATGCTTACTTCACTTGTGATGCTGAAAAAGCATTGAAGGCTTTGGAACTTGAGATACCGTGTACTGGGGCAAATAGCACTGGGGCATACAACATCTACTTTAATGATGAGGGAGAAATTATCTGTGAATATATGACGTTCTGTGTTACACGTGAGTTTAAGAAAGTTTCATCCATACAGGATGCTGTTGAATGGATGGATAGGAAAATGGATGGATAGGAAAATGAATGGAAATGAGTAAAACGAAATTGTATTACCTGTTTCTGGCAGTCATGTGGTGGCTGCTTGGATAGGTGGAAAGGAGAAGCTATGAAACAAGTAAAAGTGAAAATTGAAACAACTGTTGAAACCATGTTAGGTGATAAGCCTGTAAATGAATTTCTTGGTGATGTTGCAGATATATGTCATACATCATTGGAGTATTCAACATCAAAACATGAAGGGTGTGAGACGCTCTATGAGGACCAAGAATATGAAGATTACAGAAATGACATGGAGGACAGGATATCTGTTCTTGAAGGTGCTATTTGTCGCATTTTAGAGTTATTGGAGGATTGATTATGAAAGCAATATCCATCAAACAGCCGTGGGCGAGCCTAATCGCTCACGGTATAAAAGACATCGAAAACCGAACATGGAAGTGTCCTCAGAAGTACATCGGCCAAAGGGTGCTTATTCATGCAAGCAAAGGTAAAGGAGATGGTTGGGTATTAAATAAAGAGCAAGGGTTAAAACTACAAATGCATCCCTCCAATCTTAAAAGTACATTCTATGATGATTTACCTTTTGGTGCCATCATCGGAAGCGTGGTTATAGCCGACTGCGTACAGAACCATCCTTCAGTCTGGGCTGAGAAAGGCTGCTGGAACTGGGTGCTGAAAGATGCGGTACTGTTTGATAAGCCGATTATGAATGTGAAAGGAAAACTTAGTTTTTGGGAGTTTTCTTGTTTCTTATTTCTGCTAATTTTATTCTAAGCAATTCTCCAGGCGCCATAATTGTAGGGAAAAGTACCCCCAATGCAATTTCCTTTAATGCCAATATGATATTAAATGAGTATTCTTCAATAAAAATCATTAATATGAGTTGATAAGTAGTGAAAAATATTAACGCTATAGTTGAAGTTATAAAGTTTAATCTTGTAATACATTGGGCGTTATAGTCTATTAAGCGATGAACAGGAAACCAAAAAATTAATAATGCAGTTGATAAGAAATAGAACAAAGCAGAATAGCATAATGTCCCTCCAATTGATAATATAATCTCTTTAGAAAGTGGATAGTTTTTAAATTCCGGTATTATCAGGAAGCATATTAAGTAAATAATTAATGCGTTACATATGAGAGTTATTATTATAATTTTCCAATATACTCTTAATGATGAGAATAGTTTTATCAATGCATCCATATCACAATTTAATTAAATATACCAACAAAAATATGATATATTATTGATATATGAAAATCTTACTGACAACCCTTGTCAGTGCTTTGTGAATACCCGGTAACTGCTTTGTGGCGGTTATCGGGTATCATATTTTCAACCAATTAAGAACCAATTATTATGAACTTAAACAAATTGAGAGATAAGGCCTACCAGTGCGCGATAGCTCACGGATGGCATGAAAAGAATCTGAGTGATGAACACTTCCTTTGCCTGGTCATATCCGAACTTATGGAAGCGGTGGAAGCGGACCGGAAAGGGAAACATGCGAAAGTTGCAATGTTCAAAGAATGGCAAGGGAATAGCGTTCCATTGACCGAAGAAACTAGGAAAAGGAGATTCATGGAAGACTTTGAGGCATTTATCAAAGGGACTGTCGAGGAAGAACTTGCCGATGCCTGCATCCGTCTGCTGGATTTGGCTGGATTGAGAGGATATGATTTGGATAGCTTCGACTACGAAGGAAGCGATACGGAAGATTATTCCGATATGACCTTCACGGAGTCCATGTTTAGAATCTGCGTCTATGTCACCGACAACTTCTACCGGGATGAACTATATATCCTCCTAAATGAGATATTCGCTTTCTGCAAAGACAGAAGTATAAACATCTTCTGGTTTATCAATCAGAAGATGAAATACAATGAACTTCGTCCGTATAAGCACGGATATAAAAGCTACTGACCATGAAACACGTATTCTACGCCTTAATCATCATACAAGCCCTGTACGAGCTTGTGAAGCTGCTCAAATGTAAATCCATATACCGACATGTAAAAGTCTTTCAGAAGCTGGATAAGACATCAAAAAGATGGTATCTGATGGCGCATCCGTGGCTTCATGTTGCATTATTCATGGATACTATCGGACTTATATTGCTGGGGATGGGATTGTTTTCAAGCCAATGGATATGTTTCCTTGTTGTCCTGGCCATGAGTTTCAGTCAGATCCAAAAGTTGGGAGCATGGGCGGTGTTCCTGGACAGTCTGGTTACGGTTATCATCTACGCTTTCGCCATCCTGAACGCATATCACTTGGCATAAAATAAAAAAGGGAGCCAGCCCACACGATTAGAAGCCAACTCCCCCACACGATTTTGATGCAAATATAAGAATTTCCAACTAAATAAATCGTGCTATGACAAAAGAATTTTCATCAATCGTGGAGCTGAAATCAATACGTGAACAGAAATCAAGATTATCAGAACGTGAGCAGGAGTTATCCTCCCCCATCCTGACTGATTTTACTCTCATCTCGGAGATTTATGAGTGGTTCAGAGAGATACTTTCCGAGGCAGATTGTCCGCCCAATCCGGAAAGTGTTACCCAGCGGAAGAAGTTTCTCTTTATCGTGTTGTTTCTCTTCGCCCCCAGTGTTCTCGCCGGCGGACGGCTGCCGAACGGTATCCGGGCAGAAATTTCCGGCGTGTTCCCGGATGTTTCCCCATGTGTAATATCGAACAATATCGCCGATGTTTCCTTTATCTACCAACAGTATAAGGATTTCCGGCAGGATATAGAGTATCTTTACAACGAGATTGTAGAAAGATTGAAGGTCAAAGGATTAATCAAGTAACCCCGTTCCGAAAGGCTCGGGGTATTTTATTCAATCAAGACCCTATATGCCTTGAGGTATTTATTCAACCGTTCCAAATCCTTTTCCAACAGACTGTGCAATCTGGTAATATCCATATTGTCTTCCAGGTCGTGTATCTTGACCTGGCGACCTATCGGGTTTTGTTTTGAACGTATAACAAAATCCTCATAACTTTCACCTTCGTTGCGAGTCACAGACAATACGGCTTCTACAATGCTCTTTGGAAATCCTTCCGAAAGCAAATAATCGGGTGTAACGTCCGTGTCTTCTATCGTATCATGGAGTATGGCCACTATTCTTTCTTCATCCGTCTTGCATCTGTTTGATACACGTATCGGGTGGAGAATGTAAGGGACACCAGACTTGTCCGTCTGTCCTTCATGCGCTTTGGTAGCAATAGCAAGCGCCTTTTCAAGTAAGTTATTGTTCATCATTGATTATGTTTTATTTTCAATTGAAAGGATGAAAGCCGGAGCGTTATGCTTCCGGCTTCATGTATGTTAATATGGAATTTTACTTTTAATCTCATTTATAATATCAATTTGTCTATAAAGAGGAAAATATGTTTCAAAATTTAATTCACTCCATTTTTCAGGAAGTATTTCTTCCCAATAGCAATGCCTTATTTCATCTTGTTCCTTTTTACTATCACCTTTAAGTATCCTTTTTATTTCAAAACCTTGAAATTCAATCATTTCTACATATTTCCAGGGGCTATGCCATCGTATGGCTACAAATTTCTCAACATCTTTTGGGCTTCTATAGAATTTAAAGCTATTAATTAATTCAACTCGATGAAAAGAATAATTGACATCATTATACTTAATAATAATCTCTTTCAAATCATCATCCAATAGTTGATGTATATAAATATATTTTGATAATTGAATCGTGTTGTAATGCTGTTCGTTCTCTCTTTCTAATATATAGTGCCATATAATAGGTTCTGTTTCAGAAGATTTTTCTTCTATTTTTTTAGTTAAAGTAGCTGATTCTGGAGTAATAACGAGTGTGTAATTTTCAGATTCCCATAAGCCTAATATATTCTCCAGCTTTAATTTTTCCATTGAAATCATAACAAATTATTTATATTATTTGATTTTCATGTTAAGGTAATTAATAAAAGCACTACAAGACACAAGCATGAATAATGCTTCTTCTGCTTGAGGAGCATTGGTATCATCCATCAGTGCATGACGAATGCCTGTAGTTTTGTCATTGGTGTATCCATAAAGACATTCAAAAGCTTTCCTTAATACAGTAGGAACAACGACTCCTTTTTCTTCCATTTTTTTAAAGTTAAGTACATTTTCCCCAGTTATATTTCGGGAAATTGCTTCTACAGCAGATATGGATTCCTTTATGGAATTTCTATAATCAGCCACTGGCCTTTTAGAATACAATTCCAATGCTTTGCTTAAATGTTCTCTGATGTTGCTATCACTTGTGGTTATTGCTGTTTCTATTGATTTGATTTCTTCCTCTGCTGTTATTTCTACAATTTCCTTGTTTACAATGCGATAAGCAAAATTCAATTTCGTAAAACAATGATTTAACTCACCGACAAAAATATCCGCAGAAATAGAAATTCGTTGTTTTTTGCTCCTTTCATAGGATGAATATAAATATTTGATACAATATTCTATAATATCAAGTTTCTTAAACCATTCGTTATTGTCATTTATAATATAATTTGTTATAACCATACGATTACTTTCCCAATCAAATAAGCGTAAATTAAGATATTCAATCCAGATATTTTTATTCATATCATAATATAGATCAAGCATATTATAATCTCTCAGTCTTTCAAAAAGCATGTCGTAACATGTTAGAATTGCATTTTTCATTTCTGGTGTAATTCTTTCCCTAATAATTACATCTGATGGTTTGATGTATCCATATCTTTCTGAAAATAGTGCCATTGTTTATTCCCCTTTCTCTATTTTAATATATTGCAATATATAATGCCATTATTTTAGCATTTTATTGAGAATTTCCACTTTTTCTTTAAACTCATCTATCAATTTCGCTTCATCAACATGAATACCTTTTATATCTACAGAACAGGATTCACAAAACCTTTTATCTACTGGATTTTTATGGCCATGCTCACAAATAAACTTATCTTCTTCCTTCTTACTAAAAACACCAGATTTGACCTTTTCTATCTTTCCCGTGTCTGGCAAATTATCAAAAATATCACATATTTTATTCATCAAAATCAGTTCATTACTATCGTAATAATCTGATTTTAACGATAAAAATTTGATAGCTTCGTGTATGTCTTGATTACAAATTTTCAATATGGAGGCAGCATCAAACAAATTACATTTACTTATTAATGATATAAGCAAATCTTTTCTATCTGCTTTGATGTATAAATCATACATTAATGGAACCATTATTGATTTTGGATACGTTGCCAATACATTTTCAATCATTTCTGCAGCTTTTATATATAAATCAGATTTATTTCTTATATACAAATCTACAAGCTCTTCTATTATTTCTTTTTGGGGATTTTCAATAAGGAACTGTACCCAATCTTCTCTAATCTGTTCCTTGTTTTGAAGCTGTTTTTGAATGAAGCGTTTTCTGATTTCCCTGTCTAGATCTGATTGACTAATAGTATCTGTTTTCACATTCCTTTCATATTCTGCATTATATTCAATTTTACATGCAGTACCTGACACTGATACCATAAACATAGATTTGTCTTTTCCTGATATTTCATCAAAGTCCACTTTAAAACCTACAATAGCATTAGCTCCTATTTTAACAGCTTTATTTTTTAAGTCCTTAGAGGCTTCATTGTATATATATTCTAATTTTCTTTGGTAAGAATCAGATTTACCACCGAAAAAGTCAGAGAAGGAGGCTGCAAAATCAGAAAAAATATTGGTACCAACTACAATATTACTACAAATGACATCAATATATTGTTTAATAATCCCGTTTTCAATATTCTCCGTTGTTGATACAATAAATTTGTCTTTCATAATATTTACTTTTATAGATTAAACATTCAATTCCAATAACTTCCTTAAATCTTCAAAAGAGTGAACTTCATATAGATTTCCTTTTACTTTAACGTAGCCGTTCACTTCGGAATCTTGAGAGTTCTCTGCAAACAAATCGACAATACTAACCCCTAGCGCTTTTGATATATCTCCCAATTTTCCGATGGTAGGATTGCCGGAAACAGCTGCATATAAAGCCTGGTAAGTTACTCCCATCTTCTTTGCCAAATCTTGCATAGTTATTCCCTGTTCCTTACAAATTTCTTGTACTCGTAACATGTTATTCAAATTATAGTTTGATGCAAATATAGGAACATTTTTCAAATCATAAGTAGATATATCAAAGAATAATATCAAAAAATAATTTGAAAATTTTCTGCTAAAAGTTTTGTTTATTCAAAATAAAGCTTGATATTTGCAATCAGAAAATCAAAATATAATTTGAATAACAATTTAAATACACACGATTATGAAGGCTTTAAAAGAACAGGTAGAAGAAATTAAGAGCATGAAAGGTTCTAAGGCAGCAAAGAAAGCAGCTTTCGTCAAGTTGGGTTTGAGAAAGTATGAAGTTGAATTGCTTATGTCTGAATTGCCAAAGGCAATCAGAGAAACACACAAGTTCACTTTTGGTGTTGAGATTGAATGCCTGGTAGCTGCAAGCCTTATGAGAGAAAGTGCAACAAGAAACGAAATGCCTTTTCAGTATGAGGGTTATAATCACGTTGACAACAACCACTATTACAAGTTTGTATCTGATTCTTCTATCAGAGGTGAAAACCCTATTGAGTGTGTTTCACCGGTTCTTACAGGTAAAGAGGGTATGAAAAGCCTAGAAACATGCTGCAAAGCTTTGAATGAAGCAAATGCACAAGTGAATATATCTACAGGCTTACATGTGCATATCGGGGCTGCCACTCTGTCCGGCGAAGCCTATGTAAATGTGTTCAAGAATTATCAGAAACTAGAGAAGGTGATTGATACTTTTATGGCTCGTTCAAGACGTGCAAACAGCAGCCAGTGGTGCAAGACTCTTCAAGGTATAAGTTTTGAATGTTGCAGAACGAGATATGATGTTCTAAATGTAATGAGAGGCAACAGATATTTTAAGGTGAACGCCTGTTCTTATGCCCGTCACAAGACTATAGAGTTCAGACAGCATCAGGGCTCTACAGACTTCGAAAAGATTTCTAACTGGGTTAACTTCTGCGCCAAGCTGGTTGCATGGTCAAAGAAGAACGTGCTGAATTCAGAGATTAATTCAATTGACGAGATACCTTTCTTGACAAAGAAAGAAAAGTCATTTTTTAAATCACGTGCTGAGGTTCTTGCATGAGCCTCACACGGTTAAAATCAATCAGATATGTGTTGTATAATATATAAGCCAAAGGGTGTTCAGATGCCAACTCTGGGCACCTTAAATAAGATTCAGAGAATCAATCATCATGGCTACGGATTTGTCTCTTCAAAACATAGATACAAGACAATGGATTATCAGAAGTTTTTGGCTCATCTTTCAAAGGTGGGTATTGAAGAAGAATGTATCATTCACATGAGGTGGGCAACGCATGGTTCTAAGTGTAGAAAGAACTGTCACCCGTTTGTCGAGAATGGCGTTTATTTTGCCCATAATGGTGTTTTGCCTATTCAGTCAGTAAATGATATGACAGACAGTGAAATCTTCTTCAGAAGCCAAGTTTACCCCCTTGTAATGAAATACGGGTATGAATCGAAAGTGACAGAATCCATGATGATGGCTGCCGCTGGCAGTTCTAAGTTCGCCATGATGTACAAAGGAAAAGTAAAGCTGTATGGCGATTACACGAAATTAAACGGTGTGTATTATTCTAATTTGAGATGGCTATGAAATCAATAAACGTAAATGGTTGCAGCGTATGCCAGCCTGGTAGTGAAAACTATTGTACCTATACTACCAGATTAAGAGGCAAAAAAGTAAAAATGTATCAGTATGATTACAAAACAGATTCAGGTGAGTTGTTTACTTGTTGTGCCCCAACACTGGAAAAGTGCAGGGAGAAACGTGACGCATGGCTAAAAAGCAAACATTTGGCTTAATGTTTCGTATGCGTTGAATTGTTATTCAAAATTGTCTTCATAATTGGGTATCTTTGTATAGATACCATCGCGGGTTAGAGCAGTGGTCAGCTCGTCACTTTGACTTGGTGAAGGCCGGTGGTTCGAATCCATCACCCGCAACTAACATTTAAACTTTACACGATTATGGAAATACTTACGCTTATCATCAAACAGAAGTTCTTTGACGAAATCTTGTCAGGCAAGAAAACACAAGAATTCAGAGAAATCAGGCCTACAACACAGAAGAAATACTGCCAGCTTGACGCTGATGGCTATTGTGTCGAGAAAGACGGTGTGTTACAGCCTAAGCATTACGATGCAATCCAGTTCTTTGTAGGCTACAATAAAGACAGAGCCAGCGCACTGGTAGAAGTCAAGGATGCAAAGATAGAGCTGTTTGAAGATGAAAATCACAATCTGATTGAATACACCTATCAAGGTGAGATATATCTGGCAGCACAGGTCGTTTATGGCCTTGGCAGAATTATTGAAAAGCATGTTTAACCCTTTAAATTTTCGTTGAGTCAGAACAAACAGAAGCACATTTTCAACTGGTGGCTACCGTGGTGGCCGTAGAGGTTTGACTACAGAGAATGGTGGTCTCTCTCAGGGTGGCAGATTTATCACCCGAAGACAGCAGTATTATAACGTCCGCACAGGACTTGGCATGAGTGGCGGATAATGACACTGCAAGAAAGGACATACAGTCATATTGACCTCGTCAGACAGAAGACTGACGGGGTTTTACTGTTTCTATCGCTGGGTAAGGATTCTTTGGTATTACTGGACATGATCTACCCGAAGTTTGACAGAATAGTCTGCGTGTTCATGTACTTTGTCAAAGGCTTAGAGCACATCGAGAGATGGATTGGATGGGTAAAAGCCAAATATCCGAAGATAGAGTTTGTTCAGGTACCCCACTGGAACCTTACCTACATTCTTCGCGGTGGTCTGTATTGTGTGCCAAACCACAAAGTGAAGCTTTTGAAGTTGGCTGATGTTGTGAAAGCCATGCAGCTCAGATATGGACTTTACTACACTTTCCTGGGCATGAAGAAGGCCGACGGCATGAACCGCCGTTTAATGCTGAAAGGTTATGAAGCAAACGGGTATGAGAACAACGGAATGTGCTATCCTATGGCCGATTGGACACAGAAAGACATTCTATCTTACATGAAACAGAACAGCCTTCCGGAGCCTGTCAGATATTCACTGAAGGCCAGTTCGGGCGTAGGCTTTAATCTGGATTGTATGCTATGGCTGGAGAAGAACTACCCGCAGGATTTACAGAGAATTTACAAGGTATTCCCGATGGCAGAAAGAATCCTTTGGGAACATAAACAAAAGCAATAGGTATGGAACTAAGCAAATACATAAAGAGTGAATCGGTAGAACTTAACCGTTCCGCCATCCACTTCGCAGATTATAACCCCCGGAAATTGTCTGAGGAATCCCGGAAGACATTGAAGCGGGGTATTAAGAAATTCGGGCTGGTTGGAGGAATCGTAGTCAACAAGCGGACTGGCCTTACTGTCGTATCCGGTCACCAGCGTCTGACAGTCATGGATGAGCTGCAAAAGTTCCCGGAGAACGACTACAGAATTCGCGTTGATATCATTGATGTAGACGAAAAGCAGGAGAAGGAATTGAACATCCTGATGAATAATCCCAACGCGCAAGGTTCATGGGACTATGACGCTTTGGCCCGATTGGTTCCGGATATAGATTACCAGGATGCAGGTTTGACGGCAGCCGATTTGAATATGATAGGCTGTGATTTCTTACTCCAGACAGAAGAAGAAAGTTCTATCGCTGATGCTTTGGAGGATATGATGGCACCTGTCACAGAGCAGAAAGAAGCTGAAAAGGCCGCAAAGCAGATGGAAAGAGCTGAAAAGGTAGCTCACATGAAAGAAGTAAAGCAGCAGGTGAAGAATGCAGCCCAGAAACAGGCTCAGGATATGGATGCTTATCTGATGCTTTCCTTTGACACGTTCGAAGCTAAGGCAGCCTTCTGCGAGAGATTTGGTTACGACCCCTACTCCAAATTTATCAAGGGAGAAGTATTCGATGAACAGATAGAAAGAATTGAATGACAACATGAAATTTTAGGAGGAAAGTCGAGTCAGAAGAAAAACATATAGCCAGTTGTATCAACAGTCAAGACGAATAATGTACAACGCCGGAAGGCAATACGGGCTTGGTACAGACAGACAAAAAAGTATAAGAGACAGAACGAAGTCTATAATGGAAAGATATGCGGCAAGGATAGACAGCTATTTCTCAAAGAGAGGGATTGATATTTATGGTGATAAGCCTGTTTCTCGCCGCATTTATATGGGTAACAATAACGGATGATTGATTATGAAAAGTGAATCTCAAAAAAGCAAACATACAGGACGAAAGCCCAAATTCGATTACAAGAGTGAGGAATTCCTCTCTCAGGTGGAGACGTATGCCAAAAAGGGATTCACGGACAGAGAAATCGCTTTTGCGTTAGGCCTGGCTCCCCAGACGTTCTGTGAGAAGAAGAATGAACACTCTGAATTATGCGAAGTATTAGCGCGCGGGCGTGCGACCATCACTGCAGCTGTACGTGCCAAGTTCCTTGCTGTAGCTTTGGGCGGTATCAAGACCAAGAGTACAGTAGTTAGAAAGCTGAAAGACCAGGACGGAAACCTGACCGGCGAAGAAGAGCTTCAGGTAAGTGAAAGCGAGCTGGCTCCCAACCTTCAGGCAATGTCTGTCTGGCTATATCATCACGACGATGAATGGAGGAAGGTTGAACGCCGTCAGGACGAAGACGCAGATATTCCAAAGGATATTAACCACGGAATTTCTATTGACTCATGGATTAAAGACAAACTGAAATGATTGTACCCCAAACGATATATCATCCGCTATATACCGATAGCGAGAAATTTATCATTCTCATTACCGGTGGCCGTGGCTCGGGGAAGTCTTTCAACGCTTCTACCTTCATAGAGCGGCTGACGTTCGAGATGACTCCCACAGAGAAGATAGTCCACCAGATTCTTTATACCCGTTACACGATGGTATCTGCAGGGATGTCTATTATTCCTGAAATGATGGAAAAGATAGATTTGGATGGAACCACGAAGTATTTCAAGACCACCAAAACCGATATAGTAAACCGGATGACCGGCAGCCGTATCATGTTCCGTGGTATCAAGACTTCTTCCGGGAATCAGACGGCCAAGTTGAAATCAATTCAGGGTATCACCACCTTTGTCTGTGATGAAGCAGAGGAATGGACTAGTGAGGACGAGTTTGACAAGATTATGCTCTCCATCCGTAAAAAGGGAATCCAGAACCGGATTATCATCATCATGAATCCATGCGATTCGAACCACTTCATCTACAAGAAATACATCGAGAATACTCACCGGCTGGTGGAGATTGACGGCGTCCAGGTACAGATTTCCACCCATCCGAATGTGCTTCATATCCATACGACTTATTTCGACAATATCGAGAACCTTTCTCCTGAGTTCCTGAGAGAAGTCAAGGAAATGAAAGAGAAGAATCCGGAGAAGTACGCTCATGTGGTTATCGGTCGATGGGCAGACGTGGCCGAAGGTGCCGTGTTCAAGAAATGGGGTATCGTGGATGAGTTCCCCATGTGGTGCAAGAAGGTGGCTATTGGACAGGACTTTGGTTATACCAATGACCCATCGGCTTCTATTCGGTGCGGAATCATTGACAATGCGCTTTATTTGGATGAAGTGGATTATAGAACTGGATTATTATCTGGGGATATTATAAAGACGCTACGCCCGTGGAATTTGAGAGTGATTGCCGACAGTGCGGACCCGCGACTCATCCAGGAAATTCATAACGGAGGGATTAAAATATACGCGGTAGAGAAAGGACAAGGTTCTGTCAATGCCGGTATTGACAAGATGCAGGGAATGGAAATATTCATCACCAAGCGTTCTTATAACCTGCAGAGGGAGTTCAGAAACTATGTATGGGCAAAGGATAAGGATGGAAACTACATCAACGAACCTGAAGACCATGATAATCATGGCATAGATGCTGCACGCTACTATGTGCTGGGAGAACTTCTCGGTAGAATTATGAAACCCAAAGACGTTTCAGGAATATTTGGACATTAAACTTTGAGATATGACTATAGAAGAAATTTTAGCTATGCCGGAAGTAGAGAGAAAAATCTACTATCTGAAAAAAGGACGAAAGACCGAGCAACCAAACGCTCACGCTCTTTACAACGACTGGAATCCGAACAAGCACGAGATAGTGATAGATGAAGAGAAATACCCGAAAATCAAAATCACTACCCAGCCTGAGAAACGGATTACAGACCCGACAACCAGGAAAGAATATGTTGAGCCGGCGGTCAGGAAAGAAGTTGACCCAAACAGGATTGCTCTTCCTCTCGAGCAGGACATTGTGAACATTCAGACTGCCTTCACCGTTGGAACAGAACCGGTCCTTGATTGCCAGCCGGACCAGTCGGAAGAAAGCCTTCTTTCCACATTGAAGCAGGTGTTCAAGAAAAACAAGCTGAAATATCAGAACAAAAAGGTGGTCAGGGCATGGCTGGCCGAGCAGGAAGTGGCCGAATACTGGTATGTGGTTAGGGATGATGGTTTCTGGGCAAAGCTCAAACGAAAGATTTCAGGAATTTTCGGTAAATCTAAGCCTGAATACCGTCTGAAGAGTGCCATCTGGTCTCCGTTCCGTGGCGACAAACTCTACCCTTTCTTCAATGACCAGGGGGATTTGGTAGCCCTATCCCGTGAATATAAGAAGAAAGATCTGAAAGATGTAGAGATTACCTGTTTCATGACCATTACCAAGGATATGGTTTACCAGTGGGAGCTAACGAGCAGCTGGTCCGACAAAGGCCCATTTGCTCATGGATTCAAGAAGATGCCGGTGATTTATATGTACCGTCCGGAAGCGTACTGTGAGAAGATAAAGAGTCTCCGTGTAAGACTGGAGAAGCTTCTCTCAAACTATGCAGACTGTATCGACTACCACTTCTTCCCTATCCTCATGCTTTTTGGTAACGTGGAGAATTTCTCCGGTGAGTTCAAGAACCGTGTTGTCGAGCTGACCGGACAGGGAGCAAATGCCCAGTATCTTACCTGGTCACAGGTACCTGATACTGTCAAATTCGAGGTAGAAACCTTGCTGAGCCAGATATACGGACTGACCAATACGCCCAGAATCTCTTTTGACTCCCTGAAGGGTACAGGAAACGCCGTTTCCGGTGTTACCTTCGATTATGTGTTCATGTCCACCCACCTGAATGTGGAGAACCTGAATGAAACCGTCGGCGAGTTCATGCAACGACGGGTAAACTTTCTTGTCTCTGCGTTAGGTTCCGTGAATTCCACCCTTGAAGAAGCCTCCGAAACCATTGACGTGGATGTGCAGATGCAGCCGTATAAGCTGGAGGACATCAAAGACAAGATAGACACGGCAATCAAGGCCAAGGACGGTGAAATCTGGTCGCAACAGCGAGCTATCACCTTTGTGGGGAACGTGGATGCAGTTCTGGATGAGATTGAAGCCATCAAGGAAGAGCAGGCTGAGAAGCAGAAGAACGACATTGAGAAACAGAAACAGCTTTCCTCTCTTAAAAGTTCCAGCAGCAAATCTTAAGAATAGAACAATTCAGTCAGAATATTTACGGGGATAATACAAAACAGAATGATATAAATCTAAAATATTGACTATTTGAATAGCGGTATCTTTCGAGGTATCGCTATTTTCTTTATCATAGTAAAAACATGAATACTCCTTTGTAATTATTCGTTATTTTACTATATTTGCATCGTAATTAAGTCTTAAACGCTATGAGCTACAAATCAGTTAAAGACGTTGTAACGCTGCTTACTGAAAATGGCTTTTGGTTCGTGAGGCAGAAAGGCAGTCACATGGTTTACACTGATGGTAGCCATGTAGTGATTGTCCCAGACCACGGCAAGAAAGGCGTTGAGAAAGGCACTTATTACAACATTCTGAGGCAAGCGGGGCTAAAATAGCCCCCGCCTCTTTTGTTTAACGATAAAAAGGAGGTCAGTATGAAAACCGTAGAAGTGATTGTAGAACATGCTGGAAATAATCTTAGTGCCTATATTGAAGGTGCTCCGGTGATAACGGTCGGTAACGATGTGAAGGAAATCGAGAAGAACATGAAGGAAGCTGTTGAACTTTACCTGGAATCATGCAAGGAGATGAACATCGCTCCAGTGGAAGTTTTACAGGGAGAGTTCACCTTGAAGTTCAAGATAGATGCTGCCACCTTTATCAACTATTACAGCAGTATCTTTACTAAAGCTGCTTTGAGTCGGATAACCGGAATTAATGAGCGTCAGTTGTGGCATTATGCAGCTGGAGTACATAAACCGCGCAAGCAGCAGTTGGAGAAGATTCAAAAAGGTATTAACGCGCTGACAGAAGAACTGTCTGCTATAAATTTGTTGTGATTTTATGTCTGAGCTAATTTCTAAAATATGGAATTTCCTTGAAAATAAAAGAATTTCAGTCCCAAGAAAAATATCCATCACTATACTGATAATATTATCAATATTGTTTGTTGATAATATTGTAGGATTTTCTTACTTATACATAAATTCTCAAGAACTTGATTATTTATTAAAAATTGAAAAAACAAAAGTAGCATTAAAGCAAGATACAATAACTTGTAAGTTACTTGATGAAATGAAATATGATTTTATTAATAGGAAAACAGTAGTAGAGCAATTTCTTGAATTATTTGATAATCAGTCTACATTAGAAGATAAGATTTCTAATAATATGCAAGAAATCGATAGGAAAAATATCCAAAGAAATCAAATTTTGCATACAGTATCTTCTTCTTTATTTTGGATTATATGGTTAATAATATTTTTGTTTATGCTTATAATATCTCCATTTGCTCCACCTGAAAATAAATGGGGTTTAATATTAGGAATGGTGATAGGGATTAGTGGAATGTCCATTTTAATTGGGGTAACACAATGGATGTTCGGGCTATTACCTATATTCTTTAATCGTCCGTGGATAAATTACACATTGCAGTTTATTTTAAATCTAATTCCGATATTTATTTTAACGCGTGGAAGTATAAGGAACAAATTGATAACTTAATAAATAATCAGTTTAGCGTGATTACTTAGGTAGTCACGCTTTCTTTTTGTCTAAAAACGAACATTCTCCCAATTGTTTCGTATCGTTAGCCTTAAAATTTCCCCTTCCCTTTCTCTATAAGTAAATTTACCGTATGAAATTATTAATCAAACTCATACGGTATGACAATCTTTGAACAAATCTTGGCAGGACTGCAACAGAAATTCGCTGGGGTGGACACTGCCACACTCACCCGTATAGCCACAAAAAAGGCAGAGGGTATAACGGACGAGACGAAGGTAAACTCCATCGTGGAGGGTATCTCATTTCAAGACGTGTTGACTTCATACGGCGATTTCCGTGCTGGGGATGCTCGAATCACTGCAGTTGCAAACTATGAGAAGAAGCATAACCTTAAAGACGGTAAGCCTATCGAGAATCCGAAACCAGAACCACCGAAACCAAACGACCCTCCAAAGCCGCAGGAGACAGACATCGCAAAGATGATTGCCGATGGCATCGCCGCCGGTATCAAGCCGTTTGCCGACAAGCTGGCCAAAATGGAGGAACAAGAAGCGCAGGCACAGCGTAATTCTCAGATTTCAGCAGTGGCTAAGAAGTACGGTATTCCCGAATTTATGTTGAAAGACCGCAACATTCCTGAGAACACAGACTTGGATACTTATTTCAAGGACATGAAGCAGGATATGTCTAACAGCGGATTCCAATTCGCTAAAGCTCCGGAAACTGCCGAACAGAAGCAGGAGAAGGAAGCAAGTGAGTTCGCCAAAATGATTGAGGCGGACACAAAATCTATTGTCGAACAACAAAACAAGTAATTTATGTCAGCAGGATACAAGTATTACATGGAGCCTGAACCGTCCATCGAGGAACGCTATGACGTTTCTACCGGTGTAAGACGCAGAGGGCCTTATAAGCTGGATACGACCAACCTTGTTGTTGGTTCATTCCTCCCATCTTTCACTCCGATTGCCGCTGATTTGGTAAAGAAAACCGCTCAGGTGGCTATCCGTGTAGAAGTCTATGAAAAGTTTACCACCGGTTCCAATACCACTTTGAAGATTAAGAAAAACTCTTTGGCTTATGTGGGTATGCATCTGGGTAATGGTTCTCATGGGGCTACCATCAACAGTATTGACAAATCAAACAAAGCTTTTGATAAGTTGACGCTTTCTGCCGACTTTGGAGAAACATTGGAAGCTGGTACTGTACTCTATGAAGCTACAGCGGTAAGCGGCACAACTCCGAAAGTCATTGCTAACTCAGCCTTGTACGGAAGAGTACAAGTAGAAGAAGGCATCGTATTAGTTGCCCTTTTGATGCGAGCATTTGAAATTGAGCCTATCAAATTGGTTATGCCTTTCTCTGACATTGACAAGGCCAACATGCCGCATTTCCAGTTCAACGCTCCTGACGTTACTCAAAGTGGAAAGGCTGTAGTTGCCAAAGCATCTTCTAGTCAAGATGGCTTGATGAGTAAAGAAGACAAAGCTAAATTGGATGGTATCGCATCCCAAGCCAACAAATTCACTTTGTCTGCAGCAACATCTTCTGCTCTCGGAGGTGTAAAGCAAGGTGTTAAAGTGGATGATGCTACTGGGCAGGAAGATGCACATACAAAATTGAATGCCCTTCTGGCATCTTTGAGAACAGCGGGTGTAATTGCAAGCAAATAAAGAAAGGAGGTAAAACATGATGCTAACTATTCATACTCTGTTTAACGACCCCAATATCGTAAATGCTGTTATCCAGCGCGTCCTTCAGACTCGTAAGGATACAATCTACTGGCAGCAGTATCTTGATTTCCGTAGAACGACTACCCGTGTATTCAAGGACTACATCGGTCAGGTTACTGGCGTGATGGCCGGTTCTATCAACTCACGATACGGCGAGAAGCCTATCCGTGAACGCCGGAATATTGGCTCAGGATATGGTGAAATCGCTTATCTTGGTGATGCTTACCAGATTTCCATTGACCGTTTGTCAGAACTGCAGGACTTGATTGACAAGTTCAATGCAGCAAAACCTGCTGACCAGGTAGCAGCCATGCAGGAAATCGTGAACTTCATCTACGACGATTATCGTCAGGTACTTTTAGCAGCTCACAAGCGCATGGATATTATCGTAGGTTCACTTCTGATGACCGGAGAAGCAACAGTCAAGAACAAGGACGACAATGCAGGAGGTGTCGACCTTCTTAACATTGAATTGCCATTCAAGTTTATCAAGCCTGATACTGGTGCGAAAACGAACTTCATCACCTATTTGCAGCAGCAGATTAATGCACTGAAAGCGGACTACGGTAATTTCCAGAAGATGATTATGTCACGAGGAACTTTCGTGAAGAATATCATCGGGTCGGCTGAGTTTGGTGACAAGTTCAAGATGCAGCTTACAGGAAATGAGATGTATCTTTCAACTGGGTTGATTACCTCTCAACTGGCTTCCCAAGTGTTCACTGGCATCGGGCTTCCGGCCATTGAAATCAAGGAAGATTACGTAAAAGACCAGACCGGAAAGAACGTACAGATTTACGCCGACGACCGTATCACCTTGCTTCCGCAGGATAAGGTCGGTTACATGCGCTTCCACACTCCGTACGAAGCAGTGGACGGCGTACCGGGACGTAACTATACCCAAGCCGACGGTGATATGCTTATTTCCGGTTACAAGGACAAGAACGGTCGTTATTTGGAATACACTGCAGAGTGGATTCCGCAGATTACGAACCCGAACCTGATTGTGAACTTTGATTTGTCAACCATGAACGCATGACAGTAAACGACTACATATCACAGAAGTTTCAGACCTTCGGCATCAACTTGTCGGAGGCTGACCTTTTGGAGATAAGTTTGTCTTCAGAAGTAAGCGGAGAGGATGAGATGGGCCCGTCAAACATCGGACTTGTTTCGGTGTCTATGGCAAAGTTTATCCCCTCTCTTCTACTTCGTGCTACTTCCATCAGCGAGAACGGTTTCTCTATGTCCTGGGACACCAAAGGCTTGAAGGAATACTACTCATTCTTGTGCAAGAAGTATGGCCTTGAAGACACACTGTCAGATAAACCTAAAGTCAGATTCCTATGATATTCGCGCCACATATATTACAAATCAAGGTTACTACTCCAATGGAAACAGACGAGTTCGGCCGGCCTATTCCCGGAACCGGTGGAGAAAGCTGGCAGGACGTATGTAAGTGCCGGTGTGATGATAACTCCACCAAGGAGTTTACTTCGGAGAACGGCGAGGTGTACCGACCGAACTATCACATAGTCTGTGAAAAGAAAACCTCCCTGAAGGCTGGAGATGAAGTCAGATGTATGGATGGCGATAATACCAGGGGAACTGGCAAGGTTTACATGGTGAAGAATACGAATTATTTTGGTTACTCAGAGATATGGCTGTAAAGTTTGATTTTTCGGACGTGGACAGCTTTTTCGACCAAGGTTATGCCGAGGTGAAAGCTGTAGAAGAGAGGGTCGGAAAGGAAGCTGTCGATTATGCTATAAAGAACGGTAGTTATCAGAACCGGACCGGAACGCTCCGTAAGTCAAACAAGTATTCAGTTGAGGATGATGGACTGGTGATAAGAAACGATGCTGAGTATGCCTCACACGTGGAATCCAAAGGTTACGAAGTTTCAACTGGTGCAGCCTTATTTGCTGAGAGACGATTAAAGGAGGAAATCAAATGAAACGAATATTCAAGTATGAACTGATGGTCGCAGACCACTCAAAATTATGTCTGCCTATCGGAGCAAGAATATTATCTATTCAAGCACAACGGAATGCAATTTGCTTGTGGGCAGTAGTAGATGAATGTCAAAAAGAATTGTGTTTAGTGGATATTTTTATGTATGCAACAGGACAAAATATATCTGATAAAGATTTGTCAGACAAAAGATTTGCAGGTACTGTTCAACTTAGAGAACTGGTTTTTCATGTATTCCTTCAGTATGATAATAATATTCAATATCTTATTGTATGATAGTAACTACTGACATAGCGAACATTCTCTACCGTGACTGCAAGTCTTTCGGGATTGATATCGTTCCCCATGGCAAGAAGCTGACAGGGGCGATAAAGTCCGAAAGGATTGTCATTCACGCCAAGAAGCAACAGCCGGGCACATACTGGAAGAAATCTTTCGTCGAGGTGAACATTTGTGTTCCCGATTTGAAGGAAGGCGAAGCCAATACCATCCGGCTGAACGAACTGGAGAAGCAGGCACAGGGATTGTTTGACGGTGTTACCGGTCGCTATGACGGTACAACCTATCATTATTCTATCGAATCAATTGGAACGGAGGAGGACACTGCTTTAAAGTGTCACTATGTGAATGTAAGAATTTTGTTTGAAGTTTTAAATGTGAAATAATATGGCAGAAGCAAAGAAAGTCACAGCCGCGAATATCAAGAAGCTTTGGTATGGCGAAACAAGCGAGATTACCGCAGATTTGACAGGACAAGCCTTGCATACTCTTTTACAGGGTGAAGCATTGAAAGAAATCAAGAATATCCATCAGGATACATGGACGATTGAAGAAGCAGAAGCAAGTCGTACAAATTACAAGAACCAGCTCACGAATCAGACTTATCGAAGTGATAAGGAAATGGGTGATGTTACTGTAAACTTCACTATTGGAGAATACGACTATCCTACTAAGAAAGACCTTATGGGTGGTGATATTATTAACACTGATAAGGGTTGGAAACGAGCAAGAGGCAAGGTAAACATTGAGAAGTTACTAGTCGCTTTGACTGACGATGACCAGTATTGTGTGATTCCCCGTGCTGACATCGGTGCACGTGAAGCCACAACAGACAAGGCTGTCGGTATTCCTGTAAGTGCGGTGGAACTGGAACCACAAAATGCAGAAGTTGCACCGGAATACTGGTTTGACTCATCTGAAGTAACAGCAGGTGCTTAATGCCTATCCAATAGGTAGAGATTGAATTCCATAACAGGGGTGGGCTTTATGGCTTCACCCCTTAATTTTTATCTTTTATCAGAATGAATCAAGGAGCAAAAATAGTAACTGAATCCATTATCGGAAGTGATTTCAGAACGGTGTTTGTCGCTGGGAAAGCCTACACGGTCTACCCTCCTACTATCAACAAACTGGCCGGAGCAATCTCCCATTTGTCAGGCGTACAAGAAGCAGACAATTTGAAAGAAGTTCTTCTCTCCCTGGGAGAAAGTGAGGCCTACAGCAGGGCTCTTTCCTGGCTGATAGCTGGTGACGAAAACTTGAGTGAAGAGTTAGCCAAAGGAACATACGAAGAAAACGTAAATGCTTTAGATGAAGCACTCTCTATGATTGACTCAAAGGTTTTTCTCAAAGCTGTCAGCTTGGCGAGGAACGTAAGTCTGCTGGCAGCGAAACCGAGGTCGTAGGAAATGATACTCTCTTGGGACAGATTGCATCGTTCATGGAAAATCTGCATCTGTCATACCAGGAAGTGGTCTATGAGATACCATACAGGAATTTAGTATTAATGCAGCGTGACAAGCTTCATACTGTAACCGGGACAAAAGTCACGAAGGTGAAAGGCAAGGATATGGCTTCACGCAGAAGAAGAAACAAGAAATAGATATGGCTCTATTAGAATGTTAAAAAGCAACAGAAACGTTACTTTTTTACGTTACAAAGTTTGCTTAATAGTAACGAAAATGTTACCTTTGCATTGTCAATTAAAAGTTCTTTGATTTATGAAGTTTTCAGAGTTTTACAAATTGATTGAGTCAGCAGGCTGGACAATCGAAAAGGGAAAGAAACATCACAAGTATGTTCATCCCGACTTTGACTACTTTATCCCTGTAGGCAGACATCCGGCCAAAGAGATACCTAAAGGTACTCTTGACAGCATGATGAAAAAGGCGGGGTTAAAGAAGTAAAAGAACAGCACCCACTTCGGTGGGTGCATTTAATTGACAAAACTTAAAATACACGATTATGAAGAAGATTCAGGCTATTATTGAAAAAGCAGATGATGGAGGAATCTCTATCTATTCTGAAGATGTAAACGGTGCGTATGGCTTTGGGCTTACAGAACAAGAAGCGAAAGAGGACTTTATTTCTGTTTTAGAGGAACAGGCAGAATATTACAAAGAAAAACATGGTGAATTTCCAAGTTGGTATAAAGCTGGCTATTCTGTGGAGTATGTGTATGACTTAAGTGGATTTTTTGAGGCATTTCCGTTCATTAATGCCAGTAAGTTCGCAAAGGAAATAGGTTTAAATGAATCTGTGATGCGAAAATATAAAGGCAAGATCGTGACGGCTTCCGAGAAACAGAAAGCATATATACAATCCAAATACAATGAAATACTTAAAAGAATGGAACTTGTCAAGTTTTGATATTCCAGCCGTGAGGCTTTGATATAAATTAAAGAACAAATTGACAATTTGGCGCATCATTATGATGCGCCTTTTTTATTAAAACACTGAAAAACACAAATACGCAACAATAGGTTTATTGTTTGGTATTAATCATCGTAAAAACTGAATATTAATGAATTGAGGTGTAACTTCAAACATTAATATTCAGTTTATAATATATGGCTACACTTGTATTCCGCGTAAGCGCACAATATGATGAAGTTATAAGACTTCGTAATGAGATTAGTAAGCTGGAAGCCCAGTTAAAGAAGATGGACGTAAACAAATCACCCGCAGCCGCCAAGGCATTGGAAACTCAACTGGCATCTGCTCGCCAACAAATGATGGGGCTGGTGACCGAGGCGGCCAAAGCTGGTGCTGTAATGGAGAAAGACTTTAAGTCCAATATTTACAATGCCTCACAATCTGTAAATGATTTTACTCAAAAAATTATTGACCAGAAAAGAGTTGTCAAAGACGTAGAACATGATGTTAAGCGGTTGGGCAATGCTTATAAAACAGCTTTAAAAAGAAATCCGACGGGAGCTGCAGGCTTATTATCAGAATACCAATCTGCAAAGAAGACTCTCGATGAAGAAAAAGCTACTTTATTTGGTTTGACTCAACAGCAAGCTGAAGCCCGTCTTTCAGTAAAGAGACTGAAGGATGAATATTCTGCGTTTAAAGAGGAAGCAGGTGAAACGGTCGAAGCAAATGAAAAGATGTCTGTTTCCTTAACCAAAGTACTTGGTGTAATAGGTGGAGTAACTGCCTTGAAAAACTTTGCCACAGAACTTGTCAATGTACGAGGACAATTCCAGCAGCTTGAAATTGCTTTTTCAACCATGCTGAAAAGTAAGGAAAAAGCAAATAAACTGATGTTAGAGCTGGTGGATATTGCCGCAAAGACACCCTTCGACCTTCAAGGGGTGGCATCATCTGCCAAGCAAATGATTGCTTACGGCTCGTCAGCTGAGAATGTGGGTGATGAACTTGTAATGTTGGGGAATGTAGCCGCCGGTGTTGGCTCCCAGCTTAGTGAAATAGCCTATCTCTATGGCACATTAAGGACACAAGGGAGGGCCTATGCTGTCGATATTCGTCAGTTTGCAGGACGTGGTATTCCCATCTACGAGGAACTGGCAAAAGTGCTTGGTGTGACAAAAGATGAAGTTTCCGGTTTAGTAAAGGAAGGCAAGGTAGGATTTAAAGAAGTAGAACAGGCCTTTAAAAATATGACTAGTGAATCAGGAATCTATTATAACCTGATGCAAGAACAGTCTAAGTCTCTTACAGGGCAGTTGAGTAACCTTGGAGATGCTTGGGATACAATGTTGAATGAGATTGGGAAAGATACTCAGGGAATTGCTTCTGCAGGTATTTCAGGCTTGAAAGGTCTTATTGAGAACTATGAAACTGTTGGTAAGATTTTGATAGGACTGATTGCTACATACGGGACATACAAAACCGCTCTTATTGTAGTGCGAATAGCTCAGGATACATTAACGGCCAGAATGGAACTTGCAATTTTGGTTACCAAAGCTCAAATGATAGCACAAAAGGCTTTGAATACGGTTATGAAAGCCAACCCGTATGTCCTGGTAGCTACGGTTCTTGCCGGTCTTGTTGCTACAATGTGGGCCTTCCATGACAGCACAACCGCATCGGAAAAGGCACAACAAAAATTCAATGAAGAACAAAAGAATTTTGCGAATCAGGAAGAGGAACGCAAGAAAAAAATAGAAGAGCTGATACGCGTTATCCAAGATGAGACAGAAACCGAGTTTTCAAAGATCAAGGCCTATGAGGAACTACAAAGGTATTCTCCTGCACTTTCTTCTGCTTATACCCGTGAACAGCTGGCTGTACTTAATCTTGCAGAAGCAAATAAAGAACTGAATAAGGAACGAGACAAGAACAGTTATGAAAACATACTAAAGAATATTCAACAATGGGAGGAGAAAATAAAATCATTAAATGCTTCTTTAAAAAATGCGGGGCAAGGTGCCCCATTAATCGCTTCACAAATAGAATCAGCAAAAGCAAATCTTAACAAGTGGAAATCAGCCTTGAGCGAATATAATCGACTGAAAAAGGAAACAGAGGAAAACTCGAAACCTGTTGAAGTCAAGCTGATGGAAGCAAGAAGTAATCGTGAGCAGATTATACGCGAATACAATATAGCAAGACAAATATTGCAGGAAGAGCAAGAAAAAATTAAGAATTTTCCTTTTGCAACAATTCCTATTGACGTTCAAATACGGTTCAATAATGCGCAAGCAGCGTTAAAAGGGATTGACGGTACCATATCTGGCCTGGAATCGCAAAGAGAAGCATCGGAAAAGACGTATCAGCAAGCATATAAAGAAGCAAAAGCTGTTTACGAAGCAAAATTAAAGGCCGTAGAGGATGCTAAAAAAGGCACTGAATCTGCTTATAAGAAAGCTGTAGAAGAGTTGGAAGCAGCAGAAAAATCATATAAATCGCTCGGTGGTATAACAGGAGACACTCTGGCCAAACAAGAGAATGATGCGAAGAAAGATGCCGAGCGACAAAAGAAAGAGCAGCAACAGGTTGCAGAAGAACTCCTTCAGCTTCGCAGGACCAATCAGCAGGAAGAAATCAACCTGATGGAAGAAGGTTCTGAAAAGAAGCGCAGACAGATTGAGCTGGATTACCAGCGAGAAATCGATGAAATTAGGAAACAGCGCAAAAAATGGGAAGATGCGCAAGGAGGAAAGCTTACGTCTGAACAGCGGGAAGTATTAGGAAGTCGTGCGTCTAATGCCATGACGTCGCGTGAAAAAGGTCTGGCCGAAATTACAGAAACTGAAAATCAAGCTGCAATCGAGGCCAACGAACGTTACCTGAAAAGCTACGGTACATTTATGCAGAAACGTGATGCAATCATAGCTGAGTACACCCGTAAAATCTCGGAAGCCACTACTCAGGGAGACAAGGACATACTCCAGAAAGAAATGGATAAAGCCCTCTCCTCTCTTGATCTTGAGAAGCTGAAACAGGGAATCAACTGGGAACTTATCTTCGGTGACTTGGACAAGGTATCCAAAGAATCCTTGAACAAGGTAAAGCAGCAGCTTAGGGAGTTCAAGAACTCAGATGAATACAAGAACATGGCCGTTGACCAGAAGAAGGTCGTTGACGAGGCGTTGAGCAACATCCAGTCAACTCTTATCGATAAAGGAGGATTGCTGGCCGACCTACCCGAACAGTTAAGCGAATTGGCCAAGGCACAGGAAGAGCTGTCACAAGCTCAGGAGGAATACAACGAAGCCATGAGAAGCGGAACAGATGAACAGAAGGAAGCTGCCACGAAGAAACTGAATGATGCCCAGAAAAGACAGCAGAACGCTCAGGTCAATGTACAAAAGTCGACAGATAAAACGACAAGCAACCTTGTCACATTGTCGAACGTCATTACCCAGCTTGGTTCAAACTCTGAAATTTCCCTCTCTCAGGTCGGTGATTTGGCCGGAAATATAGTAGACATATTTGCAGAAGAGAGCGAGAAACTTGGAGGTATAATTGGAGCTGCATTTTCTCTTTTAGATGCCATCGGGACACAGGGGTTGGATGGTTTCATAGATAACATATTCAGTAGTGTCTTTAAGTCTGTAGGTGGAATATGGGATACCCTGACTTTCGGAGGATTCAGCAAACTCTTCGGTATTGGAGGAAACGAAAAAGAGGTGCAGGATACAATCAACAGACTCACGGACAGAAACGAAAAGTTGCAGTCTGCCATCGAATCCCTTACAGAAGAAATGAAATCCAGCAAGGGAAGCGAGAAATCCGTAGCAGAGTACAATAAAGCCATCAAGTATCAGGAGGAATACAACAAGAATGTCCTTTCAAAAGCGCAGGCCAATGCTGGCTATCACAGTAAACATCATAGCTGGGCCTATTACATGGGCTGGTCGGAAAGTGACATACAATGGATTCGGGAAAATGTCATGGCAGAGTTCACAGGTACAGATTCCTTGTGGCAGATGTCTCCGGAGCAGATGGATTTATTACGTCAGAATGTGGATTTGTGGCAGAAAATGGCCGATTCAGGGAAAGGAGGCTATGGGAATGGTGTCGTTGAAGCACTAGGTGAATATGCAGATCTGGCCGGAAACCTCGAAGAACTGAAAGAAGGGCTTTTCGAACAGCTTACCGGAATAAGTTTTGATTCCATGTATGACAGTTTCATAGATACTCTCATGGATATGGATGCCTCGGCGGAAGATTTTGCGGATAACCTATCCGAATACTTTATGCGTGCCATGCTTTCAGATAAAATCGGTAACATGTACAGCCAGAAGCTGGAAGACTGGTGGAACAGATTCGGTGAAAGTATGAAGGACGGAAACCTGAGTGAGAGTGAACGTAATTCACTCCAAAACGAATATATGGGGTACGTGAATGAAGCATTGAAACTACGGGATGAACTTGCCGCAGCTACCGGATACGACAAGGCTGGCAGCAGTTCCCAGCAGTCGGCCTCCAGCCGCGGATTCGGTACGGAAATGACGCACGAGGATGCCGGAGAACTGAGCGGTCGGTTCACTGCCGTGTATGAGTCCAATCTTAGGATAGAGACAGCAGAGCAGCAACAGACAGTAGCCATTACCGAACTGCGAGGCTCCATCAGTGCCTTGACATCACAAGTGACCGGCCTATACAACATCGCCGACGAGACACGTACCATCCTGGCCAATTCCTATCTGGAGTTACAGCAAATCAGAGAGAATACTGAAGACTCAGCCAAATACTTGAAAGATATTAAGGCTGACATCGCCGAAGTGAAACGTAATACAGCAAGACTATGATAGGAGATTTATTTATTAACGGGAAGGATGCTTGGAGCACATGGGGTGTCCGCATGGGTGAAGGTTTTCTCGATGCTATCGACGGATTCAATCAGATGAAAGACTACATCGAAGATGAGAGCCGTCTGGAGCACGGGAAGCGAATGATAACCGACAATGCAAAAGTAGCATCGCGTGAAATCACTCTCCAGTTCACCATAGAAGGAGACTCAGAAGGTAACTACCGGACAAAGAAGAAAGCCTTTCAGACAGAACTTGAAAAAGGTGCCGTAAACATCAAAATCCCAACTCTTGGGAGCGAAGTCTACAAGCTGGTTTACCTGGGGAAAAGCATCTCTTACGGGTTGAGTATTGACAGGTGTTTCGGTAAGGTTTCAAGTAAGTTTTGCGAACCGAATCCCATGGACAGAAGCGAATAACGAACATTTCCTTTATTGTTTCAAATGGAAGTCCGGATTTTTAGGGCTTCCATTTTCTATTTATGAACTTTGGGGATATGATTGAAATTAAGGACATATCCGGAAAGACAAGGTTCTCCACCCCTATCAATAAAGGGGCGAAGGGAAAGTTTACACTGATGAAAGAGGACTACATAATCCTTCCCTTCTCGGTGCCCTCCCCCATTCCGTTCAAAATTGGTGATTATGTTGACCTAGCTGGAGCGTTGGATGAATCTCTTGGCGGAAAGCTGGCTAAAATCTACGAGATTACCGACATTCAGAAACCAAACTACAACACTTCTACTGGGGGATATGATTACGAATTAAGGCTGGATGCCTACTACTGGAAGTGGAAGAACAAGGTTTTCAAATATACCCCGGAACATGCAGGCAGCGAAGCGTCATGGTCGCTAACAGCAGCTCTCGACGTGCAGTTAGGTGTTTTCCTCAGCAACCTGAAAGCGTTGGGATATACCTATCGAGGAACAGACTTTACATTCAGCATAGATGATACTGTAGAGAATAAGGCCGTAGCGATGACCTATGACAACATGAACTTGTTGGATGCCTTGTTTTCTATGGCGGGTGAGGATAAGTGGAACTGTGATTGCTGGATAACGGACAACGTGATTCATTTTGGGCGAAATGAGTTCGGAGATGCCGTTAAAATCGAGCGTGGTGTCGAAGCGTCGGCTATCACCCGCAGCGAAAGTCAGGGCACTTATGCCACCCGCATCTATGCGTTTGGCTCAACAAAGAATATCCCTACGAACTACCGTCCGACTGACGAGCAGGCCGTGGTGAACGGTGTAGTCCAGAAGCGGCTTATGCTCCCTTCTGGAACCCCTTACATTGACGCATATGAAGGAATGTCGCAGGAAGAAGCCATCGAGGACGTGGTTGTTTTCGACGATGTTTATCCCCGTCGGGTAGGCACTCTATCCGATGTGCACACTCGTACCGAGGAAGTGGACAACGAGGACGGTACGAAAGAAACCATTACCTATTACCGCTACAAGGATACCGAGCTTGAGTTCAAGGAAGAATATATCATCGAAGGACAGGAGCTTCAGGTAACATTCCAATCTGGTAAACTGAACGGCATGGTATTTGGTGTTATCTTCAACCCCACCCCGAAGGACGAAACGCGTGGTAATCAGCTATGGGAGATTGTGAGGAACGAAAACTATGGCCGTCCTCTACCCGATGAGATGATGTATCCTGCCAATGGTGACGAATATGTTCTTTCCGGATTTGACATCCAACTTGTTTCCGACCAGTATATCCCTGCCGCAGAAGAAGAGCTGAAAGAGAAAGCACAGAAGTACGCCGACAAGGTGAAGAAGGACGATGGCACCTACCCTACTACCTTAATGAGCACTTGGGTACACGAAGACCCAATTTCGCGTATATTCGAGTTTGGCCAACGTATCAATCTCGTTGACGACACCTACTTCGAAAACGGGCGTATCTCCCGTGTTTTGGGTTGGGAAATGAATCTGGATATTCCTTGGGACAGCCCAGTCTATACCATCGGTGAAAGTATGCCCTACTCACGCATCGGTGAAATTGAGGATAAGGTGGATTCCTTGACTTACAAAGGACAGAGCTATAACGGGAATGGTAATGGAGTATATGTTATTAGGGTGAATGATTCAACTACCCCTAGTGACAGTAATGTATTTTCTGCATTAAAGTCGTTGAAGACGCTTCTTCGTAAAGACCAGTCGGACGGAACTAACTTCTTGTTGAAGTTCGGTGAGTTCATTGACAGCATGATTGCCGGAAAGGGTGCCGGTATATTCCCCGACGGCCGCGGACAGTTCGAGAAGATTGAGGTACGCAGCGCAATGATTGTGAAGGAACTTATCTATAATCGCTGGTTCGCTCAGGAAGGTAATGTGACATACTCCGAAGCCGGCACAATCGAACGGATTGAACTTCTTGAGGACGGCACATATGACTTGTATCTCCGTCGCAGATGGAATAATGATATCACGGCGTTCAAGGAACAGGACGTTAGTTACGGTTCAGTAAATAATCTGAACTCTACTGGAGAGTATTATGACAGCTGGTTCCGTGTCCTTAGTGTGATGCAGGCAGAAAATAAGATTAACGTAGTTCTCTATCCGGATGAAGAAGTTCCTGGGGGTAAGAACTATCCTCCAGCTGTCGGTATGGTGATTACACGTCGTGGAAATGCGGTAGATGAAGAACGGCAAGGGTTCTGGTATATCTCATCGTATGAGGGCTGCATCTGTATGCTGGATGGCGTCACAAAGCCCGTGCTGGAAGAATCTAATTACAGCATCATTATCGGAAAACTAAAGCGATTGGAACTGTTTGATAACCTCCCAATCAACTACCGGCATAGCTATGTGTATTGCCGTGGTATCGCTATTCAGGACTTGATGCGGATAGACTATCAGGGTGTGGTTGTCGTACAGCTTAACGACCGTGGGTTCTGGTCGCTGGAGGTTGCTCAGAGCGAGAATCCTTATACGGTTGGCCAAGAGACGGTAGATACTGTCTGGCATTACGGCTGTCGCTGGAAATGCCTTGTCACCGGAACAAATGACGAACCTCGCTATTCTAGTACCGGATGGGCAATGATAGAAGGTAATCCTGAATTTACGATAGATATTGATAGCTCAAACGGTTGGCAGTTTGATGGAAGCCAGCTTCAGGAAGGAGTAGTCTTTACGACCTTAACTGTAACCGGACAGCTATATAACCGTGACGTAACAGACAGCATACTTGATACGGACGTGTCTTGGACACGCGATACGGGCAATATATCTGAAGATAATGCCTGGGCTATAAAGCGAGCGGATGCTGGTAAGTCTCTTACGCTGACAGTAGACGATTTGGGGGTTGAATTTGGCCGCACGAAGACTGTTTGCACGTTCAAGGCTCGCGCCTTATTACGTGACGGTCAGACATTCGAAGTTGCAGAGAATGAAATAACATTTTAAAGATATGATAACTACAAGAAAAAAAAGACTGGATGTGAATTATACCCCATTGCAATGCAGTGGGGATATAGAAGCCGTGGGAAGTGTACCTGACCGACAGATATACTCCGCCGACACGAAGGAATATATCCCGGACTACACGCTGACTCCACTTGTGCTGTTTCCACGCTGCAATGCGACTGACCCGGACCAGTACACGAAGTCTGGAGTGGTTAATGCTTCTCTTACCAATATGAAGTGGTATGAGATACTGGGGACGAAGCGAACGCTGATTGAATCCGGTAATACTAATTATGAGATAACCAACGAGGGTGATGCAAAAGGGCAGATTCTAATTAGATGTAACTCTATGGTTACAACGCCACTTGCATTTGAGTTTTACGCTGAATACGTAGACACGCGGACAAATCAGGTATTTCCTTTCAGAATGAGTACGGTAATACCTGTATCAGATGCTACACTTCCAAGTCCAGTCATGAAACTGGACAGCCCTTCCAGCGTAATATGGAATCCGCTTCGAAATCCGTTGTCACGTACAATCAAGGCATCTGTCTTTGTAGGAGGAAGCGATATCGCATCGGATAAGCAGAAGTGCAAATTTTTCTGGTACCGAAAACTGGACACCGGATCATTGGAAGCCATTACAGATGGGAACGGAGATAATGACTGGGAAGTAGATAGTATAGACCACAATACGCTGACCATTAATCAGGATTATATTGGAGAGGAACAGACCTATGTCTGCAAGCTGGCCTATGCAGCAGACGGTAATTTTCCTGGATCACCATCGGACAATGCACCTGTAGTCAGTACCACCATCCGACGACGTATTCCTGATGTGGAAGCAGACTGGAAAGGAGTTCCTTCGCAGTTTCCAGGAGGTACCACTAAGTTTACTCCGGAAGCGTTTGTGATGGACGGCATGGGCATTATCCCTAATGCGGATGAATGGCTCCGGTTTGTGTGGAACGTAAAATCTCCATATTCGCAGAGTTACAGCAGACAGGCTATCGGAGTAAAGCCGACAATCACATTTATCCCTGGAATGATGCTGGAACTGGAGGTACAGGATAGAGGGCCACAGGCAATACTGATAGATGATACGGATGGCACCGTACTGCAGGATGCTGATGGTAATGTTTTATTTGACAGAATTAATAACTAATACATACGACTATGGCATATTACGTAAAAGTGACAAAACAGGTGTCTGATAAGATGAATCTTACTGCAATACGCAATAAGACTGCGGATGGAAACGTGCTGCTGTGGCAGGCAGATTTAAATAGAATTGAAGGTGATACCATATTTGAACGCGCAGAGCGGATAGGCGGAAAGGCTATTACAGCTCAGGAAGCCAAGGCTGAAACAGACGGTACAGAAAATCCTGCCGAAGTATATACGCCTGACGAATACAAGGATGATACACCTACCGTCTTGCCGGAGATGTCAGATAATACCGTATCTACTGAAGTAGAGGAAGGAGGTACATTATGAGTGAAGCAAGTGTATCAAGACAGGTAGTGTTTCTTCGTAAGGGTAGCGTGTATATGCCTTTCCTGCAGTCGAACATGGGAGACTTATATCAGGAGTACCAGGGTACGACAGACAATCCGACCAATATCATGCCGGACTTCACTACGTTGACTCCGATGTTGAGTTACATTATCACCTCTTCTTTGGCCGCTGCAGGGATTGTGGTTCCTTCGTCAGTTAAATGGTTTTTCAATGATACGGAACTTACGTTTGGAGGCAACAAACTTTCTACGAATACTTTTGGTGGCGAAACTGGCCATTTTGAGAACGTACCGTATTCTTCCGGAACACAAAATTATTTTGCACTGAAGATAAAGAAGAACCTGGTGAAGGCATCTGCAGGTGCTGCATGTAACATTAAAGCAGAAGCGACTATTGCAGTCGGTAATACCAGCGACAAGATACAGTGCGTGTACAGTATACCTGTTACTGTAGGTGTGGGCAACAGTAAGCGCGTTACCATCATGGCCGGTGACAACAAGTTCTTTACACTGACTGATAAGGGAGACTCCTGTATCCTCAAGGCTGTAGCGTGGATAGGTAGCGATGAACTCAATGCTGGTCAGACATACAAGTGGTACACGCTAAAGTCAGGTTCCTGGTCCGTGTTGGACGGGCAGACAAAACAAAGTTTGACCGTTACCAATGATATGGTAGATACCACCGGACAATTCAAGGTCGAAGTGTACCAGAACGGAAATCTTATCGGAATGGATGTCCAGACGGTAGTAGATGCTTCTGACCCGTTCGACATTATTACCAACCCCAATCCAGAAAGCGAAACGATTGAGCAGGGAAGCGGTGGTACGGTAGTCTATACGCCAATACTCGTCAAACGTGGAAGTACAACCAAGTACAAGGAAATGAAGTTCTACTTTGTATTCTCGGACAGTGCAGGTAATATTCTTAATACCAGTACAGCTACTACGCCATCTGCAACCGGAACCGTAACTGAAGCTATGTGTGAACAGGCATCCGGTAACGTGGCTGTAACAATTACTTCGGAGGAGTAGGTATGACATTAGCAAGCAAAACAACTGAGGTAAAATTTCTTCAAAAAGGCCCTCAAGGGAATAAAGGGGCTAAACTTCGTATGAGAGACTGGAAGGAAGGAGAGGAGTTCCTTGCTGGTGCAGAAGGAGAAGCATATTACGATGTTGTTAATTATTTTGACAAACTTTATTTGACTATTGTGTCTCATACTGCAAAATCAGGTGTTAATGACCCTATTACTTCAGTGTCACAGCAAAAAGGTTTTTGGGAATTAGCACAGGACTGGACATTTATTGCGACTAAACTTTTGCTTGCAGAGAAAATATCGGCCGAAGAAATTGATGCAGACGGACTTGTTGCGAAGAATGTGAATATAACTGGTAAGATATATGCAGAAGAAGGTGAACTTGGGAAAATGACAATAAAGGCTGATGCAGCAGATGATGGTTTGTTTTTAAAGGATGATACTTATGGTTCTGAAATGTCTCTAAAATCTAGGATGTTTATGAGCATCCCATATAATGTGTTTGCTGTTAATCCAGGAAGCGACCAGTCAAATGTATTGCTTTACGTAAAAAAACGTAGAGGTAATTCTTTAGACAGGGCTTTGTATGTAGATGGCGTTGCTGAAGTTTATGGCAGATTGGGCGTTGGTAGAGGTAAGGATACAGGATTTAATCAGTTCTATCCGGCGCTTGTCGCTGAGGGTATTAGCTGTTATGGTCAATTTTGCCTTCCGATTAAAACAGTGACTTCAACTTCTTCTTTAGACTCGACTTCCAGTTATGTGGTTTTGAATTTTTCTTCTTCCGGTGGATATATACGTCTACCTTCCACCAACCTGACAGATGGACAGACTATTATTATAAGGAATATAGGTTCTAATAATGTCACGGTGTATGGTAATATGAAAAATGAAAGCAATAGTAGTATTACACAATATACATTCAGAACTGGAGGACGATTACACGTTCATACTTATTATCAGAATGGTAATTACTGGCTTGTAAACAATCTTAATTAAAACGATAATCATGAAACAAGTAGATTTTGGTAAAGTAAAAGTTCAGCTGACTTTTGAAGGTAATCCGGTTGAATTTAACATGCGTAAAGTAATAGGTAATATGATTCGTCAGAACACTAATGATATAGGGTTAGATGAGTTTGCCAGAAAGGTATATTTTTCAGATGGCCCGGTTGAAATTCCGGATGAATATATAAAGCCTATTTTGGGCATAGTAAATTTGAGTATGACAGTTCCAGCTCAAAAAGCATTAAATGAATTATTAACAAATGAATAAAATTTAAAATTATGATACAGAAAAAATCTTTAAAAGAAGCTATACAAAATCCGGAGATAATATCAGTTGTGGGAGGACTACTGCCGCTTGCAACTCTAGGAGAAAATAATGGTTTTATGCCTAAATCTGTAGGATATAAGACAATATCAATAAAAGACAACTATGCTAAAATCAGTATGGAGAGCCTGTATAACAGTCTAACACTTTCTGTTTCCATGTATGACGGTGGTGAAGTTGGTTTATTCTTATTGTCAGTATCTTTAGCACAAAACAAATACTGCAAATGTGGCTTAATTGGTAATAAACGAGGTACCAGATTCTATGTCAAGGATAAATATCTCTATATAGCCACAACATCGACAACGAACTGCCATTATTCCATTTCATCATTCTCTCTGAATAGTCAGATTGTATCCGTAGAAGCAATACAACAACAAGAATTCGATGAGTCCTATTATGAGATACCAATTTCTTCAATCATATAACAGCAGTTTCGTAACCAATAAGTGTAATTAAGATAATTGGATTTCTGTTGCACCATCTGGCAAATTACCTATATACTCAATATTGTCATTTTGGATAGTAAGAATTGAAGATTTTGTCACCCATTTCTTTTCAATACACGAGTTTACTTGTGCGAAATAAATATATATATCTGTATTGCGATCTGATGATTTATAAGCAAGCTTGAAAGAAGTATTACCACCTTTACAAACAAGAAATGGAGCAGGATCCGCCCCATGACGAATCCCAATTAATATAATAGCATGGTTACTACAGTTGTAATTCGCGAAATGTACTTCCATCATACTACAATCACGAGAGAAGGCATCTCTGTTGATTATTGTTGCTAATCTGAGCCATCCTCCTTTGACGTTATTTTCGCTCATTCGGGGGAAAATCATAGGAACCTTTTCTCCCAGTAGTCCTCCCACGTATTTACAAAAAAAATAGGGGACTTCGTATAAAAGTCCCCTATTCTATATAACATTACGAAAGGTAAAAAATGTAGCTTTGTGAGGTTTACATTCAAAACAAATCAGGTTGTCTAGGAGCTTCTATATGCTCTAAAAATTCAACAATCTTATAGGACTTGTTTTCGTATGCCTTATATATTGGGTTGTATCTTTTTACAATTCTCATTTTTACGTGTATTGCGTCTCCTTTACCGAATCTTTCTCCTTCGTCAATTTTTTTCATTAACGCATCATCTTTTACAATCATTGGAATCTTGAATCCATTATATAGGAATTGCCAGCGGCTACCAGGCTCAAAATTAAGTGCAATTATCGTAAGTAATGCGTCTACAATTTCCACTTGTTCGTCCGGTAGGTTCTTCTCAGAATCGAAATCATCATATATATATTCCTTAAAGTGTTCTTTCTCAAATAATACAGGTTTCTTGTTTCCACTATCAACCTTTAAGCCTTCCACGTTAACATCTGCATCGGCTGTTTCTATTGATTTTGAGATAGATTCTCTTACCAATGGTTGATTATACACCTTGATAATAGTCTTGTTATATGTGACATTTAATTTATTATCATTGCCTTTTATACTTATTGCCTTCTGTTCATCTTCAGTTTTTGCTGGTTTCCCTTTTAGAATCTTATAAGCTCCGAAAACTCCTCCGACAATTGCACACAAATCTGCAACATATCCAATATTTTCCCCCGTAAATATCTGTGTTAAGCTCTCAACCAAAGATACATCAATAATAAATGAACCTTTTTCAATTGCATTTACTTTCAAGTCTATGGTTTTCGCTCCACCTCCAAGCTCTTTGTTTGCTTCTGTAATGACTGTTTGATAATGTATTAATACGTTTATAAGCGTATTGGCATCTATTTGATTACTTTGCCCTTCAAACACTATTTGCATACGTCTGGTTTTCATGAGTTATTAATATGTGCAAAGAAAATAATTTTCTAGGATAAAACATCATCTTTCATCAGAAATATTTGTTTACTCATAATTGTAATTCTTATCAGCATTTCCCACCAACGTGACGGAAGTGGGAGGATATGATTACTCAGCAGACGGGTTTACGGCCATTACAGAAACGTCCAATTTTGTGAAGCCTGATTCGGATGGGCTGTTAAGTACACCTTTAAACATAGCATTTGATAAAGCCAAAATTTGAAAGCTACCAGCATCATAATGCCCCCATCTTACATACACTGTATCATCTTTGTAAGAGACATACCCAAAGGATTTAAAATTGCCAGATTTGTCATGTACAAATGACATTCTTTTTGCAGAATATACTCCACTAGAGTTCCTGCAGATAGATAAAAATATAATTGCATTCTGGCCATCTCCTCGCCCACATACAAGTCTTAGCATTACAGATGAGCTATTAATCATCGAAAAGTTTAAGGTGTTAATAACTCCACCACTTGAATTATTGTCAACTTTACGAGATGAAAAAGTAAATGCAATAGAGGACATTAATCCTTTCGAATTATCTGTAGCTGTAGAGATAAGTCCTCCCACATATAAAAAACAGGTTATTCATTTTCACAAACAAATAACCTGCATAAATGGGTAATCCATTTTTCCGTTTAATGACCAAAGATATACGTTTTTTTCAAACTGTGCTTAATTCGCCGTATCTTCAGGCACAAAAATGGATAAAATAAGATACCGTCTTGTCTACAATAGAAAGAAACAACTCAACAAGCAAGGAACAGCACTCGTACAAGTCGAAGCATCATTGAATCAACGCAAAATCTACTTCAAAACAAACTTATATATCAAGCCAGAGCACTGGGATAAACGAACCTCTCAGGTAATCGGCCATCCACAAGCTAACGACCTTAACGCTATGTTGTTTGAGTTCGTATTGCATCTTCAAGGCATAGAATTATCTTTCTGGAAACGTGGAATACAGCCTACGTTAGC
>OGMN01000368.1_pt1 | contig 51789 bp, 61 predicted proteins | sample 1573211 | NCBI WGS metagenome assembly OGMN01 (sample SAMEA2581876, study PRJEB24529) | metagenome | biome: Human gut stool | place: China | collected 2011
TCATGCAGATTTGTTCACCAATTTTCATATCAAAATTTTTAGCATCTATCGGTGAACTTGTTTGCTCTATCGTAAAATTATTTTTTAATTTTACCTGCGTAAGAGTTGTTTTTTCTCCTATTTGACAAGACTCTACTTTATCAACGAAGTTATTAACATCTTCTTGTGTTACAGTATCTTCTTTTTGCATTTCTAAATACTGGGCTTCAAAGATATCTTTAGGACACCAAGATACATAGCCATCAGGATAATAAATCTTATATCCTTCATCGCCTGCCATATGACCTTTGAAATCTTTCCACGCTTTGCATGGTTCAGCCTTAATTAATTTTACACTAATATAATTTCTAATCATTATTAATCCTTCTTTCTTTTTATTTTCTAATCTTTTCTTTTTGCACGGCATACTGTGCTAGGTTATTTTTTAATTTAGTTGGAACTGGTACACCACAGTTTGTAGCATTTTCTAATATGCTCAAGCCTTCATTTGCGATGTAAAACATTATAGCAATATCTCGTGTTATCGTTCCTTGATTGAAAACAATATCTGCCGTATGTGCCACCATAATAATAATGACGATGACAGCCTTTTTTGCTAATCCTCGCCAACCTTTTCTACTGTCTAATTTTTTATTAGGGTTTATCCAGGCTGATAAAAGACCTGTTATATAATCTAATACCATTAGTAGCAAAATGGCTTCCCACAAGTTTGACCAACTACCAAACAAATGACTACATATAGTCCCCACAGTAGCGAAACACGCTCCCCATTCAATTTCTAATCGGACTGGTATAATCGTTTTACAAAACGAAACCATATCCGCCAAAAACTCCTGCATTTTAATCACCTTCTTAAAATTTAATTTGATAAAACAAACCGCCAGCCATTGTAGCGTATGCATCGTTATTATCCACATGGTCATCGACAAACTTTTCTTTTGCCCAAGCAATACCGCTTGTAATTAAAAAAGCTTCAAACGCACTACAACCTACATTACGCTGAAGCTGGTCTGAAATAATATATCCTGCTGCAAAATGCAAAGCCTTATCTGTTGGTATATTGTCTTGCAAGTAATGTAATGAGTTTGCAAAACAGTATGATGTTTGTATTATAAGTAATAAAACAATAGTTATAAAAACTTTTAGCATAATTTCATTCCTCTACTAATTCGTTTATCTTTATACCTTCAATGTCATCTGCATGCTTATTAGGCATTAACGGTAATACTATAACAGTATTACTAACATTTTTGCTATCTAAACCTGCTTGTATTGTTTGTACAGTGTAAGTTAATGGTTTATATAACTTTATATATAGAGTTATGCTACTGTCTGCATTTCTATAGGCATAAAGATAAAAACGACTCTTATCCTTCATTCCACTTAATTTAGCATTATCGCTTTTTACATAAAACTCTACATAGCTATCTGTTTTTGAGTTTGTTATTACTTTTACTAGTAAATCAACATCTAGTATACATCCACTTACATCTTTTAAATACAAGGGGATAATTATACTTTGTGCCCCTTGTAATGGTAAAATTTTTAAAAAAGGGTATGTTACAGACTCAGAATTACTTCCAACACGCCAAGAACTAGGATTATTTTCTAAAATACCTAAAGAATAATATAAATCATCATATAAAGTATAGTTTGGCATATTTAGTGCTGTTGGACTTGTTGTTAAATAAGAATTTATTTTACAACTAAGCAAATTAGCATCTAAGTTTGCTGTCAGTAGTTTTGTCCATGTATTAGGTGCAGTAGATATATTACTATCTTCTATATCTAATTTAGCATTTTGTGTTAATGCAAAAATAGTCATTCCCTTATCGTCTGATGTTTCTGGTGCTCCCATATAGCTGTAAGACTTAAAATCCCTTATATAAGCTCTACAATTAGTACCAACAACTACATTTGTTTTTGCAGTATCTATATATAAAGTATAAAAGCTACTAAAACTATTTAACATTGTTACACCAACTACACCTTCCCAATCATCAGGGGGCATAAAAAACAAATGTACTCTGTTATACATATTACTTCCTTCATCAAGTATACCCATAGAACCACCGGAAGTAACAATATCACTCCACTGATTGTCATTACCCCTAGCATAAATACATATTGGTAGTTGTTCACCATATGTTATTTCACTTCTTTTTGTATTAGCACCAAAATACAAATTAGAAAATATACCCTCAGCCTGGAAGTCATTTTGAGATTTGGTATTTATACCATATTTAGTGAAATTAACTGCTTTAACATCTCTACATGTAAACCCTGATATATAGCCATTCAACCCTATACAACTGGTATTTTCCTGATAGTTAGCATCTATAGTACCACCTATAAAAAATCTTTTAGTATCATATGGATTTTCATACCTATCATTATTGTCTGTGTCTACATCACCTACTCCGCCAATTTCTATAACATAATCCATAGGTGCTATAGCCTTTATTACAGCCCTGTTATCTAATAATAAGTTTACTCCCTCGCTCATTTTTTTATAGGTTTTTAAACTTTCAGAAACTAAATATATTCCTCTAGGAAAATATATTGTTCTTGTTTTATATGTTTGTAATATTTTTTGTAATAATGTAGCGTCATCATTAACATTATCACCATATGCTCCCATTTGTTTTACATTTATATAATCTTTTATTAGTAATTTTGCATATAATCCGTTTTGTAATGTAATAACACCAGCCTCATCAGCTTCATCTTCACCAATATCATCAACAACTATATAACTAGCTCCGCCACCATCACTAGATTGATAGAAGCCTTGTGTTTTTGCTAATGCTCCTGCTTTTAATGTATTACTAGCTTTCATTTCTTCAACATTATTAAATGTTCTAATATTAATAGATTGAGCACTTGTCATGGCTTCGTTAGCTGCTTGAAGTGCTGTGGTAAGAGTTTCATTTGTTGTTGCTATCTGCCTATTTAATTCAGTTTTTAACTCTTGTACTTCGGTTAAAATTTCATTGACTTGATCTAAGATAGCTTGTGTTGCTTCTGTAGCTCCTAAAAATTCTTTTGTTACATTACCAATTTGTGTCCATATTAGATTATCTTTATCTCGCACATACAATATATTTTCTTCAATTTTAAATTGTCCAGGATAAGATGTATCTTCACCGATGACTTGATGTGTAATAGCTTTATAGATAAGCTCATATAATTCTATTTCTTTTGGGAAATTAGGTTTCGTAATATCAAAAATAGTTATCCATTCACTATTTGTTTTATCTCGTATATAAAGCTTATCTTCTGTTATTTTTATGGCATAAGGCAAAGCTAGACTTGCATCTATTTCTTGATTAGTAAGTATTTTATACAGTAAATCATAGATGTTTTCTATCTCACCTATATATTTACCGCCAAATTGGAATACATCATCGCCTCTATGCTCTAAGTTAAGAGGAAATCTAGTAGCGAATTTCCCGTTTTGAACTACTGGTAATGGTGCTGGCAAACCATATTTTCTTTGTATATTATCTAAATCCATTTAATTACACCTCCGCCACATCAGCTTGAATAAAGTTTAAAATAAAAGGTTCTCCCATACCTACACCGCTAATGCGAATATTGGGAGAACGATACACTACTCTTTTTGTTTTTCTTATTGTTTCTAAATTCTGTAATTGTTGTTTATTAAATTTACTGTTATATATAGGTTCAAAACTATCAGCTACTTTATCACTAGCCCGCGTGTAGATGTTTTTATTGTTTCTATAGGGCAATGGCTCACTATTTCTAAAAATATACTGCTTATTGTCATTTATATAACTACTAGGCACAAGATGTGGTAATGGTACCTTTATAGTGCCAATATCGAAATGGCTGTTAGATACATACATATATTGAAGTGGTGTAACGCAAATGGTTAATCTTTTTATCAAATATTGATAATCTGCCATACGTGTTTTCATGCGTAATTTAAAACGTAACGGCTCATCTGCATCGTAAAAAACATCACCTGCATTTAACTTGCATATAGCATTTTCTTTTATCACATATACGTCATTATTTATAGATAATACATCAACCGCCACATCATTAAACTGTCTTTGGAAAAAAGCATTAGTATTGCAATCTAATACAAGCACATAACCATTTTCACCAATACACCATACCTGATTTAATGGTGGTACATAACGAAGCTTTGTATTACTAGGTAGGTTTGCAATCTTACTAGCAACTTTAGAGCCTATATTTGTAGGTTTCATATCGCCGTATTCTTGCGTCGTTTGAATGTTTTGTAATGATATATCGCTCATAATCAGAACACTATTAACCATGTTGCAATAACTAGCAGTACCTTTACAGAATATATTTCTTCCTAATTCGCTAATTCGCCAATCAGGATATTCATTTTCTAAGCGGAAAACCATTCCATTTGATTTTATGAATAAAATATCTTTACTCATATTGACCATGCCCATAATATGACCGCCAACTTTATATCCAATTTGAGCAAATAAACTCGATGATGGATCATTAGTGTCTTGAGTCCAGTTGGTTTCATCACCAACTCCAGAAAATAACACCTGGTCTGTATCATCGAATACTAATACACGACCAGAACGAATATATACACCATTACAATGTTCTGGACTTGTGTCTATCGTTTCTACGGGTTCCGTCCCCTTAGCATATTGAAGCTTACCGCCACTAGCAATCAAAAGACCATCTTCCCACATAGCAGTTATTACTTCGCCTGTTCCCGTTAAAGTTCCAACTTCTTTTACTTCAGAAAAATTTTTTGTGGCCAGAATTTTATTATCTTCTGTAAATAAAATAAGTGCAGAATTTAAAATATCAAACGCTGCACTTTTAAATGTATATTCAGTTGTAGTATATAAAGTATCGGTGCCCTGCACTGTGCGAAGTAATTTAGAATTACTGTCTATTTCCATATTAACTACTTCAGCAAGTTCATTGTCTGCTATTAGATTTTCTGTACAGGATACATTAAGACCGCCAGTAAAGTCTTGCAACATCACAGATTGTTGATTAGCATGTTTTGTAGATAATCTCATTACCATACCGCCCTTATTACATCACAATCATCAGGCAACGAATCATAATATCCAGAAATAACATATACTGTATCTCTTTCTCTTAATATATTTTCTAATTGTGCTACTATTTGACTCATAACCGACATTTCTTGAGACATATCAAACTCATTTCCCATGGATAATCGAATTAATGCATATTCAATTAGCATATCATCAAATTCATTCGGAAAAGGACTTTTTCCATTATCATCATCAGACAAAGTCATTTCTTTTATATCTTCTACAGCTAAAATTTCATAATTAATAGGCTTATCAGGTATAGGATACAAATTTATAGTCTTTAAACCTGTTATGAAATAAGCATAAGGAAAGCCGTGCTTATCCATATTTAGGATATCTGCACGGCTTTTATAAATTATACGTTTGCCATTTATTCTAATATCTACTATTTTTACAGGTATAAAATCCAACTCAATTATATTTTCATTAGTATTTAAATTACCTTTAGTCACATTAGACAACAATTCTGGCTTTAACTGTAAAATCATACGTCTTAAAAATCTAGAACCAGCATTCAAACAATTTAGTATAGCTATATCGTCATAACCTGTTTCTTGCTCATCATGTACTAAAATTCTAACTCGCTTTATTAATTCTTCTACAGCTAACATCTTGATACCTCATCAATCTGGTACAGATGCAGTTAAAATATTTACTGTAGCAAAATCTGTAGGTGTACTTCCATCAATTTTAAATACAGACTTGGCCACACCATAAGTACGAGAGATAGCCACACCATATTGGTTATCATAGTCGAATAATTTTTCTTTCCATGCTAAATCAATACCATTTGCCATTACACCTGCTTGAGCACCCAATAATAAACCATGTCCTACCCATGTAGAAGTATCACCAGTTTGACCAATTGGAACATTTTCATTTTCATGTACGACTACACCATTATATAAACCAGTAGCACCTGTAAAAATAGGATTTTTCATGCCACGAATATTAGCATATTGCTGTGCATTAATCCATTTTTCATCTTCTTTTAAATCGCGAATTTGATAAGGATGCAATACCATTACATAATATTCTCCACCATTAACACGAACAGGTCTGATTTTAGGATTAGACATCTGTGCCAAACGTTTTGCTTTACCTAAAACAGTAGTATTCATTTTAGCAGTACTTGTAATATTAGCTTCAGCTGAAATACCAGTACCGCCATAAATAACTTTATCTGCTGTTGGATTAGCTGTCAGTGCTTTAAATAAATCATCATCAATTCTTTCTCTAAGCCAAATAGATAATCCATCTTTTGCATTTTTACGCATATTTTCTTTACTTTTCTTTTCTTCAAATTTACCTTTTAAGCGTACAGCATTTCTAATCTGGTCTATAGTAAAGCTAAAGCTTCTATATTCCATTTTTTCTTCATTACCTTCTAAGATATCATCTCCTGTAACACCAGCACCTTTTAATTTAAGTACGAGTGATTGTGTTATTTTATCTCCAGGTTCCTTTTTTAAATCATTTAAAATTTGAATAATATTATTAACACCTTCACCCATGAATTTGCCAAAGAACAAATCTTTCATAGCAGTGGTCCACGTCTGTTTTCCCCATGCTTGTAATACAAGTTCTTCAGGAACAGTTGTTTCTGCAAATAATCTTAAATCCATATTCGCTGGTAAAGATATCTGCATTCCTCGTCCTTCAAAACCCATATTTTTAAAGTATTTTGGAAATGCTCTTTTCAATTTGTCTTCATTAAATTTAAAATTACTTAAACACATATATAGTACCTTCTTTCTTTATTTATTCACCTAATAAAATTTTTTGATACTTCTCTGGTATTTTTTCCCATGGTCGGTTATTCATCATTTCAATAGCAATATCTACATCACTTTTGCCTGAAGTATCTCCGCCACCTGATAATTTATCTGCTCGTGGCATTTTTTTAGCTTGTTTATATTTATTTACGACTTTATCTTGTTTTTCTTTCTGTTTTGCATTTATATCTTTATAATATTCACGTTTAGCATTTTCAAAATAAGCTTCAATAGTATATCGGTCTGATGGTGAAGCTACTCCTCGTTCTAATCTTGCATAAGCATCACGAATTATATTTTGATTAACCACAGATTGCTTTTCAAAATATCCATTTATAGCAAAATCTTGTATTTCTTTAAAATGTGTATCTTTCTTTTGTTCATTTTCAAATGCTTTAAATGCCGCCATATTTTCTCTATGTGCCTGCATAAATGCTTCTTTTCTTTGATTTCTCAATGCCAATTCACTATTAACATTGCTCATAATATTATCTTTAGCAATTTCAAAAGCTGCTTCATAATCCGCTTTCTTTTGAGCGCCATTATCTTCAAACTCTAAATCATTTAATTGTTCTTCTGTTAAATTAACTGATTTTAAAGCTATTTTTTTCGCTTCACTTATTACAGTACGTGCAAATTCAATTGGAACTTGCTCTAATTTAATAGGTTTAAAAGGTGCAGGTCTAAATTCCTGTTGTTTAGGAATTTGCTCTTGTTGTTTTCTTAATTGCTCATTTTCTTTGCGTAATTTAGCAAGCTGCTCTTCAATGCCTTCGGTAGGTTTATCTTCTATTTTTTCTTCATCATCTTGTTTAGATTGCTGTTCTTCTTGCTCATCTTTTTTACTTTCAAGTTTTTCATCTTCAGCTTTTTGTTGTTCTCTAAATTTATTAGTAAATTCTCTAGCAATCTCTGGATCTAATCCTTCAAACTCTTCAGGAATACTTATTTCATCATTCTCATTATTATCTACATCATCTCCTGTTTCATCAGCTACAACATCAGAATCAATTTGATTATCTTCAAAATCATCTTCAGCAAATAATTGCAAATTAAAAATTCTTAATACGTCCATAATATATCTCCTAACTCAAATTTTATTAAGTAATTTATCTGCAAAGTTCAGACCAGTCTTCTTATTTAATAGATTATCCATACGTTCAGCTACATTCATAAAAGTATTTATAGTTTCTCTTTCCTCTTCGGTTAATTGATAACCTGGATTATTCTTGAATTTATCCATACGTTCAATACTAAAATCTAAAATTTTACCGCATAAATCTTCTACTGATTTTTGCAGTTCTTCTATTTTACTTACTGGTTCGTTTTTTTCATCTGCTTGCTCTTTTACTTGACTAATAGATTGTTGTTCTTGAGTATTTTTATCTTCCACTTCTTTACTAATTGCTTTTGTTATTTTTCTTACCGCCATTACAAATTACTCCTTATCTTCATCGTTTTGATAATCAATCTGATAAATGGGCTCAAAGACTTTTTCAAATACTTCATTTGGCACAGGATATACTTTTCCATCAATGCTTTTTACAAGATAATCTTTATTAAATCTAGCTGTAAATTTTCTATTTTTATAAACATCTTCGACCAGAAGTCTTGGATTTTTAACATCAGAAAAATCCACGTTTAAAAATGGTTCGCCTAATACATCTTGAATATTTTTTAAATCTTCTACATTGTTAAAACTTAATTTTATAGCTTCTACTTCATTTACTCTTCTACGATATTTCATCAATATTTTCTCCTTTTACATATTACATAGCTGGAATATTTCCTGACCTCAACGAATTTAAAGCTGCTAAAGTCATATTGCTATTATTTTGTTGTGGTGCTTGATTTTGATTTATTGGTTGACTATTAATTTCTGCCTGATTTTTTACTTGCTGTAATAATATTTGAGCTGTCTGTGCTGGTATACCTAAATTAATTAATTGCGATAAAATCTGATTAGTTGGTATACCTTGATTTATAGCTTGCATTATTTGATTTGTAATTTGCTGATTATTCACTTGTTGTTTATTTGCTTGCTGTTGTAATAATTGTGGATAATTATAAGCAACAAACTGCTTAATAGCTTCATCAGCAATTTTTTGGTCAATAAGTCCTGCTTTTGCCGCCATAGCGAGCTGAATAGCAGGTGGTGCGTCTTTAAAAGCAATAGAATTACTCATACGAATTTGTTTTGCTTGTTCAGCAGCAGCTTGAGCTTCTTGTGCCTTTTGTTGAGCTTGCTGTCTTTGTTGTAATCTCTGTTTTATATCTTCTTTATTAGGGATATCTGATAAATCTAAGATTAAGTCAAATACAGCATCACCTGGAACACCCAATGTTTTAACAGCGTCAATAAGTGAATACATCTGTGCTTGTCTTTGTGAAGCACTAGCCTGTGTATCCGCCACAATAATATCAAAATCACCTTGAGTTATATCATTTAAAGTCGTTGTTACAGCTTGCCCAAAAGGCCCTATTTGTGTAACTTGTTGATTTATTGTAATAAAATCTGGTTTTCCACCAACACCTTCAATACGAAAAATCTTTTCTTCCGTATAAAATTGTTGTACTAAACCTTTACGACCATGTTTTCCCCATAACAAAGATGCTAAACGTTTTTTACATTTACGAAGATTATCAAACATTGGTGCAATATGAGTTATAGCTTGCTTTTGCTTTAATTCTATTGCTCTACCACTTGCATTAGCAGGCATATCTACACCCATTAAAGCTTCGTTTATACCAGAAATAGAAGGCAAATCAGCAGCAGCTTCTTGTCCTGCTTGAAATAATGATAATGGTGGCTGTGGTGCTTCTAATCTTTGCATAGCTCCACGAGATAATGTCCCTGGCTGAACTTCTATTACACCACCTGGAAGACTAGCCAATTTTTTCATATTGGCTTTTTGTTCATCAGATTGTGCATCTGCTTCACGAATCCAGTTATTATATGAAGAAGTATTTAATATGTGAAGTGATTGACTTCTACGTTTATTAACTTCTCGCTGTGGATCTTTTAAGTCTCTGACAATACCAGCAGGCTCATCTTCATCAAAAAATTTAAATACTACAAAGGGAATAAATGGTATTTGTCCATGTTCATAAGGACTTTCGATATCTTCTAATAAAACACCGCCAAAAAAAGAACAAACCCTTACCTTGTCTACAGTAATTGTTTGTTCTATCGGTATTTGCCCTGACAAATACATTTGCATTAATTGTTCTTCAGATATATTTTGCATATCTTGTTCATTAATTATTTTTCCACCAGGCATTATATAAATTTTTTCTTTAACTTTTACCTTATACCAGCATTCAACTAAACGTAATTTTTGCAAATCTCTTTTGTAATATAGATGGTCATATTGTTCATCTACTGGTTCCATAGAGTCATATTCTTGCTGTTGATTTTTTATTTCTTCTGCTTTTTCTGGATATACATTTATTAAGTCAGCTTTATTTACCCATTTAGCACGAATAATATAATTGGCATCAGAATAATCTATTTCTTTTGCTTCTGGATCTATATACATATTGAAAGGATTTTCACGAGCAATTTTTATTTCTCCATCGCCCATTTCTTCATCAAATTTGTAATAAACCCAAAACCAACCAATACCGCCAATAGCACCATCCATAAAAACTTGAGACTCTTGATATTCATAATCACAATCATCAAAGATATATTTTGTAACACCTTCACGGACTTTACAAAGCTCCATATCATCATTTGTCCTAGGCAAAAAGGAAATATCATAACGATTAAGCCTTTGATATCCTGATAATACATTCATAAGTGGTTTTATTTTATTAATAGTAATTGCAGGTCTACCAAATTTTTCAAGCTGTTCTTTATCTGCATTTTTCCATTGTTTACCAGATACAAATCTATAATCTTCTTTAGCCTCTTTCCGCCAATTTCTTGATTTATCTACAGCATCTTGAAACCATTCTCTTATCTTTCCTAGCCCAATTTTATTTTCTTCTGGTGCAGCTCTTACATCATTATTTACTTCATCAAACATTTATTATTCCTCTTTAAAACATTTTGGATATGTCTCTTTTATTGCTTTTAAGCCCAATATAGCAGATTTTATTATTGCTTCTGTCTGTATTGTTTTATCACAAGTAAAAGATACATATCCTTTTTGTATTTTATTTACATTACATTTACTATATTCATTGCAACCATATAATGCTGTTTGTGCGATAGCAGAAACAGCACTGCAAACAATATCCTCTTTGTCTTTTTTGGCATAATTTGCATGTCCACGAACTAAAAGACCAATGATATTTTCATTTGCAGGTGAACTTATTTTTGTAAAATAAACCATACATTCTCCTTTTAATAAGCCCATGCACTAGGTTCATGGCTTATATTTTCATAATCATTTTTCTTAAACTTCCAACCATCTTTTTCAGGTCTTGTTGGCTTATATGGTCTAGATAAACATGCATATCCTGTTTCATCAACACAATGGTCTTCACCATTCGTATCGATTTTTTCAGGCTGACGTTTATCATGAGTAACTAAAGGAAATGTTCTCAAATTATGAAAACATGTACTAAAAAAGCGTAAAGCTGGTATTTGTACTCCGTCTTTACGCTTATATCCTTCTAATCTTAATTTTATTTCTTCCGCCATAGCCATTCTTCCTTTACCACATTCTCTAAATGTAGTATGACCATTTTTTATTAATACTTTATTTATTTCTTCAGCTACAGTAGGAACACCTGTATTTATATTGGCCCAACATGCACTATCTAATACTCCATAAGCTATTTTTTCATCACATTCCCTATCGACTATTTTTTGAGCTACTTGTGCAGCTGTTTCTTTTGTCCCTACATTTGCTTTACCACCATAGCCATATAATTCACGATATTTCCAAAGATTACCATCATAATCTACTGCATACCAACCTACAGCATAAGGCTTTGCACTTCCCCAGTCCATACTTCTAAATCTCACCCAATTATCTGGTATTTTAAAAGGTTTTACGACATGTCGTTTTTCAGAGAAATTAGAAAAAAACTGTCCGCCAAGTAAGCCCCATTCGCCAAGACCATATACACGATACCCTTCAGGATCTTGCTCTTTTCTCATCATCATACGTTCGCTATATGCTGGATCAATAAATAAGTTATCTTGATAAGTAGATTTATGTGTAAATATCGATGCTCGTGGTGTATCAAAATATTTTGCTTTTATCCAATGAGTTGCAGATACAGGATTAAAAGATAATGTTATTTGATAATATAGATTTTCATTAATCAGTTTTCCACGCAAGCGGTCATCTAATATATCTATATCATTTTCTTCTAATTCTGTTGCTTCTTCAGCCCAAATCCAAGTTAATTTACCACGTGTAAAAGTAACAGACTTAACACCTTCACGTTGTTTATCATCTTTCATACCACGGAATAATACTTCATTTCCTGTTGTTTTACATCGCAGTGCTAATGGTGATTTACCTATATCCCAATAAAAATCTGCCATACTACCACATATACGATTAATCGCAGATACTAATTCGCTATATGTACTTTGACGGTTCCAATCCCCTATTTTACGAATAACTAATAAGTTAGCACCTTTGTATTTAGGGTTCATTAATTTTAAGATATAGTCTTGTGCTATATTTACACTTTTACCACTACCAGCACTACCTCTCATACAACGATATCGACATCTTGTTTCATTTGCTTGTTTAAATATTGGATTGAAATAAACTCTAGTTTCCGCCATCTTCTTGCACCTCACTACCTTCTTCATCAGGTGGTTTGCCATAAAATGGTTGTAAAATCAGCGGTTCTGCTGGCGGTTGCGGTGGAGTAGATTTTATCTTAGTGATATTTAATTTTTCTTGTTCAATTACCAGGCGTTGTTTGTCCATTTCACGCTGGTATAGATTAGGTACCAAATCAAAATACCTCATCACGATTTCCCATGCCCATTTTTTATCCATCATTTTTATTGAAGGCCCATCTTTACCCATTTTCACTTCATTTATTACTGATGTATCTACTAAATCACTATCAATCAAATCAACATAATTTATCAACTTTTTTAATGGTTTTCCATCTACTTTCACAGGCCCAAATTGTCCTATTACTTGTTCTTCACGCTGTCCCCATTTTACATAATCGCCGATATCTGCACCGATAATTTTCAGACAATATTTTAGCAGATCATTTATGTCTACTTTTATTCCCTCGCAAATTATATTTTTAAGATGTTTTATTTCAGCACGAATATCATCACGTTTTAGCAGTATATTTGCTTTCTTAGCTGCACTCTTTTTATTAGTGGCTAAGCCTGATTTTAATATAGCTTGAGTGCCATTCCACTTTTCCACATAATAAGCACAAAACACTTGTTCAGCTTCTGTTAAATTAGGAGAAATATCTATTGTTTTAGAGGTTGCAACCTTTTTATTTTTTTGCAACTTTTTTGTAGTTGCTTTTACCATGGTTGCATTATCAGACCAGTATCGTTTTTTCCATGACTTTACAGTAGATAAACTAACCTCGTATTTAGTGGCTATTTCTGCATATTTCATGCCTTTCTTATAATCTTTTTCCGCCAACTCATATTTTTTTACTTCATTTGGCATTTCACCACCTTCCTTGATTAAAAATGAGCATAAAAAAAGGCACATGACCTATATCTTAGTCATATGCCGTAATAACTTTCAAATGGATATAAAAAACCTTGATATCATTATAACATAAAAATCGATAAATTTTTCCTAGAAAAAATAAAAATTTTTTATTTTTTTACAATTATTTTCATTATGTCTAAATTCATCTATTAAAAACATTTTTTTATTTTATAGACTTTATTAGACTTTATTAGACTTTATTAGGTTTTATTAAGTTTCATTAGACTTTATTAGGTCTTATTAAAAGTGTGTGTTAGTTGCGTTAAAATACTTAATTATATATAATAAAAAAGGAGCCAGCATGGTAACTTTGGCTCCTTTGATAAGTTTAATATTGGCAGTATTAAACTATATCTTAGATAATAAGATTATACCATCACCTTCTTGAAAGTGAGGTGATTTATTTGAGAATATTAAAATATATACATCTAGTGTTAAAAATACTAAAAGATATTATTCTAATTTATAAAGAACTCTAAATAAAAATAATTAACGTAGCAAAGGTATTTAATCTTATTATCTACTTTATAAAGCAAGAGATTGGCAGTCTCTTGCTTTTTTATATTTCGTGTTCTTACACACACATTTAGCATAACTTCTTATCTTATGTCTGTCAAGAAAATTCGTTTATAAAGTAAATTTCTTTCACAAATTTCTTTATTTGTCAATATCTTTTTTTTACTTATTTCATTTGATTTAAAAAATATTTCTATATTATAATAAAAAAAGAACCGATATTAGCAGTATCGGCTCTTTGTCTAGATTTAATATTAGCAGTATTAAATCTAATTTTTAGATAATAAGCTCACTCTTGTTATAGAAAAGAGGTGAAGTTATGGAAAATTTAATAACAAACGAAAACCTAGTAACAATCTTCTTAATAGCTCAAATTGTAGATAAAATCCTATCAATTTATATAAAATGTAAAAAAATCCATCAACATTTATAATCTATTATTTTTAGAAAAATATATTACAGCTTATTATCTATTTTATAAAGCAAGAGATTAGCCGTCTCTTGCTTTTTTTTATTAAATTTGTGTTACCAACACATTTTCAGCATATCTTTTATTTTTATTGTTGTCAATATTTTTTTCTGCTACAAGGTAGCACTAATATATTGCTAACGTATGCCACAAGGTAGCACTAATATATTGCTAACGTATGCTACAAGGTAGCACTATCGTACCTTTATAAGTCCTATTTGACAAGCATAAGACAAGGAAAACCACAGTATTTTATCTAATTCTTTATAATACTTATTTTTACTTATCTCTAGTTTGGTACATATAAAATTATAATTCTTATGTCTTATAAATTTATAATATAATATCATCTTGATACTTTTGCTGGAACAGGAGCAGTGTTTTGAAAAATGTTCAAATACAGCTCTTGCCAATTCTAGCCATTTTTCTGGCTTTTTAATTTTAATTATCTTATTATCAATTTCAATTACTACTGAATTTAATGGTGTAATATTACTCACGGCTTCATTCGCTGTTGGATCAGAAATAAAGGCTTTACCTTTACCACCAGATTTACCATTATAATTATGGTCTGCTCTACAATCCGCCACAGCTTTTTTTATAAGTTCATATTGGCTTAATCTTTTTTCAATTAGTTTCAAAGCTTCATAGCAAATAAGTTCACTCATTTTTATCACCTCAATAAATATTCCAGTTTATTGAGTTTTTTTATTATTACTTAAGTTTATTTACTTCTACCTCACCAGTTAAAATACAATGCAATAAAATAAGATGCACATTTTTATCTTCACAAGACATCAAACCTTCTTCACTGAAATAACAAGGATTATGCTCATAGTCTTTATCATAAGCAACTATTCTTAAATTAAATTTATCTCCTAATTCAAGACCAAACATATTTGCTACTTCTTTCATACAATTTCTTATCATCTTCATCACACCTTAATAAAAAATTCTTCCCTTATTTCTCCATATCTTTAACTCAATCTTTCTACTTGCCATGATAAATTTTCTACATCTCACTATATCTGATACATTCTTTTTTAATTTATAAGCCCTCTGAAGATTTATATAATGTATTTTTCTTCTAGGCAATCTATTATTTGTTGCATTCACCTTGATAGATAAATCAATGTCATTATTAAATTCAAAAAACATCTATTCACCGCCATTCGATTTTATCAATATCTTTGCTTTCAATGCCCAAAGTACCGCCAGTAAATCTCCTGAACGTATATCTTTATCGCCTTTGATGTAATGATACAAAGATTTATAACTCATATGCGATAATTGAGCCAACTTTGCTATAGATATATCTTTACTATGCATACGTTTTATAATTATCATTCTTACTTTTTTAGCATGTTCTTCATTATTCATGTTCATTTCCTAGTTGCTGATACTGATGGAGCACATCATCACTTATTTTCATTTGCTTGTAATTTTGTTTGTGCTCTTTCACCTAATACATATAATTTACATTCTTCAACAAATTTATCTATATCTTGCTGTTCAGCTTCAGATAAATTAATCTTCTTTTTAGCTGGTCTACAATATCTTTTAGGGAAATTTTGTTTTAATACTTCTCTTGTAGGCAATACATATTGACCTAAAAATACTACAGAATCAACAATATCATTTTCATAAGTGAATTTTGCTCCTGTTATCATCAATCTATCCTTGATTGAAAAAGGATATGATAATATACTTACACCTATTTCAGATAATTTTTTTAGTGCTTTTATAAATTCTGGTCGAGGTAGTTCACAATCACTTATATCCACTTTTTTATAGCCATTTGTATAACTAATGCTTATTTTTCCTTTTAAGCCATCATATGTTATCTTCTTTATCAAAATCATTGACAATGCCATCACTCCTCAATACAAGATATGGGCCTAGAATAAAACTCCATATTTTCTATTTTTTGACCACTTTTTAAATCTAAAAATTTTATGCAATTTAAATCTTGTTTTACTTCATAGGCTTTTATATCTTCTATTTTTAAATAAGCTCGATTATATTCTTCTTTCATCACTGACCATAATCGCCATGGCACAAAGAATGCTCTCTCTTTAATGCCTATAACAACACCTGTTATAGCACCCAAATCATAATGCTTTTTCAAACATTTTATTTGTTCATCGCTTAATACACTTGCATTCATTTTGTCTTGTGAAGTGTATTTTGCTTCAAAGACTATTGCCTTACCAAATTTTAATGTACCTTTAAAATCTGGTTGAGCTTTCTTTGTGAAACTTCCTTGAAATTTACCTTGACCAATTGGCTTAGATATTTTAAATGGTTCAGGTGTCTTTTCGATGAAAGCCCTATTGAATAAATCATAGCCAATACAACCGCCAATAATTCTATTTTCAAAAAAACTACCTTGCTTATTATTCATCAATCCACGATAAGATTTATCTAACATATCTAATATCATCTCCTCTTTCTTCCCACCAATTATCTTCACTAAATATTTCAGGCATACTAGGCAATGAATGTTTTTTCGTCCTTCTCCTATTACAAATTACCCCAATATGAATTAATGTATATCGTTGGACTCGACAGCAATCCCAATGCTCACCATTGTCTAACCAGCCATAACCATTGTAGATACTATTTTTATCTACCAAATATCCCTTTATTGAGCTTGGATTTAATTTCCATTCTTTTGCTTTAATCAATTGTTTTCTTATCTCTGGCATAACGAGATTTAACGATGCACAAAAACGCTTTTTATGAATTCTATCTTTACGATAAAAAGTCTCCTGACTATTTTTAATGAGATAGTCTGCTATTTTTTTATAATTCACATAACCATATTCATTAAGAAATAAATGTTTAAAGCTCATACCACCACCTGATATTTTCCGCCAAAGATTAGCAATGATAGATGTATCAAATTTATTTACTAACATATGAAAGTGAACCATACCTCTTTTTGTTCTTCCTGCTGTATAAATATATTTCAGCTCAATATTTTCTTTTTTGTATGCTCGCCTTAGATATGCTAAAAAAAGACTGATATCCTTTCTTGCTTTTTCTGGTTCAATAGGTTGTCTTGCTGGATAAGTCAAAGTAAGCCACAAATCATCTTTAGTAAAATTCTCTGCTATTTTCCAACCACAAATACGACTTGCCTTTTGGTCTTGATATTTTAATTGATTTATTGGAGTCTTTCTTTGAGCTGGAGCATTATATATTTTCTTGCCCAACTTACCCGAATAATATTTGTATACCTCTATGTTATTTTTCATATATACTTTCATCTGCACATAAGACATAAAATCACCATTACATTTTTATTTTGTTCATCTAAATAATACCTTTAACGAGCTAGTAAAAGGCTCAAACGAACCTTTTAAAATTTTCATAAATTGACTTTATGCCACATAGAAGATATACTTTTCTTAGCTTAATAGTGGCATTTTTATGTAGATACAGTCTGCTCTTTTAGCAGGCTGTTTTTTTTATTTAGATAAGGCAAAAAGTACCCACTAAGAGTACTTTTCACCTTATGAAGTCTTGCTCGGATTTATTCGGAAATACTCGGATTTTCTCGGAGTAATTCGGATTTGTTCGGATTTACTCGGAAATATTCGGAAATGCTCGGACTTGTTCGGATTTACTCGGATTGTCAGAGCATATATTTATCCCAAATAGATTCTAGACTTTCTTCTTTATATTCTTTTTCTTCTTTTTTTGATGAAGTTTGTAAAAAACTCATATCTGCATTTAATTCAAGAGATGTTTCCTTGCTTTTCATCACAGCGTCTTTACTATTAGAAATCAATTCTTCAATATCTTTTAATCTTGTCTTTGGATAAGTAAGACCACTAATACATATAAAATTACGACTACGTTTATTAAATGTAGTGAAATTATCTATAGGAGTACCAATGGCTTTTTGCAAATCTTGATTTACTTCTTCAGGGTTTAATCGTTCATCTGCAAGTGAAAGAGCTGTATATTGTAAAATATTATCTTGTTCCCTTTTAGCAAAGATACTATTATTCTGTAGACTATCTAATAATCTAGCCACTGTATTTTCACCTTCAGGAACAGCTATCATCACCGCCATATTATGTGCAGATAATACTTTCTTTATTTCTGAAAAATCAATATTCCCTTTTATAGATTTATCTGTAGCTGGTATATGCAAAAATTCATCTAAATAAGCGACAAATTCTTTATTTATCATATATTTATCTTTAAACTCCTCATTATCTAGTACGAAACAAGCTCCACCTCTTTGAATATTGCTAATTTCTTTAAAACAACAATAAGCATTAGAATTTGCTTGTATACTTTCTTTATTTGATGGCAAAATAACCACACTACAAATGATTTTGTCTTTATAATCTGGGTGCATAGTAAGTATATCCACCAATACTGGACCTTGACTGCTACCAGTACCGCCACCACTTGTATATCCTACAAATATTATTTCTGCATCACCTGCATGGTTTTTTATCTGTGTACTTATATTAGGAAAGTCTTTTCTTATCAAATCACGACCAATGCTTCTATCTTTGCTGCAGCCTTCACCACCAACGATATGATATTTATGCTTGATAGTCAGTGTATTCAAATCTTCTTTACTTGTATTAATAGCTAGTGTAGGATATCCCTTATTTTCCAATCCTTGAGCTAAATTGCCACCACCTTGACCTATGCCAATATAAAAAACCTTATCTTTTATACTCATAAAAATTCTCCTTTGTTTGTAAAAAGGCTGGTTATATATCTAACCAGCCCTAATTTTTTTCTTTTTTTAATGCAACTATACCAGCTTCAGTAATGTAATAACTGTCAGATTTTCCAACTTTAATACCTTTCTCTACAAAACCTTCATCAATCAAAATCTTTATATTTCTATACACAGTATCTACAGGGCTTTTTATCGGTATTCTATCAGCAAGTTCTTTGACTGTTATTCCACGTACTTTCTTAAATGCTTGTGCTACATTCAATTCAGCCAAAATAAATACTTGTAATCTACTCATTTTTTCCTCGGATTTTCTCGGATTTATTCGGAAATATACGGATTAGCTCGGAAATACTCGGATTTGTTCGGAATTTCTCGGACTAACCCGTATTTATTCGGATTTACTCGGATTTTCTCGGTTGATTATTTTTATATTTATGTTATATTATTTATACAGTCAATTATTATTTTATTTGTATTTTTTTATTAGTAACTTTTCGCCAATCTGCAAATCTGTTTTGATATGTGGATTGGCTTTTTTCATTTCATTCATATAAGCTAAAATATTTTCTTCATCAGTAGTATTCTTACTAGCTACCGACCACAGAGTATCTCCTGGTTGAACTATATAAATTTCTTCTACAGGCTTATTTTCATCTACCGCTCCTAAACCGATAAGACCAATACTTCCTACTGCCAAAATTCCTAAAATCCTACGATATCTATACCATCTTTTCAACATTTATATACTCACCATCTTTCTTATTATGGTTTTCAATTTTAACTTAAACTTCTTAGAACTAGACAATTCACTTTTCCACCAATATTCTATTAACTTGCCCTTACAACCATACAAATCGTCCATTTGTTTGATGATTTTCTTTGGTATAGGGGCTTTTTTTGTTTCATAGCGATTTAGTGTTGTAGCACCAATTTGTAAAAAATCTGCTGCTACCTGAAGTGTCCAACCTTTTCGTTCTCTCAATTTTTGGTATGGTGTTATAATGATAGTTTTTACAGTATCTTGATATAATTTATCATCACTCACATATACCACCTCATATTCACTTATAATTAAATTGCCTTACGTCTTTGATTATTGATATATTGCTCAATATCATCAATATGCACCTGTCTTCTACCTCTTGTTTTCACATCTGGCAATTCGTGTGCTTCTAACATAGCTCTTACTGTACTAGGAGATATTCCTAATAAAGAAGCTGTTCCATTTACACTGACTAAACCAGCTTCAGATATTTTCACATTCTTACTCTTAGCCATATCTCGTATACTGCCGACTTCCTTCAATGCTTTTATTTCTGCATCTTGTTTCTTGATATACTCTGTAGCCATGTTTAAAGCATTTTGCAATTCATAAATAACTGCATTTGCACTTAACATAAATTCACCTTCTTTCGATCGATTATTACTTCATTAACTTTTATCTAATTAAATACATACCGCCATTTATTTAAATTTTTCATCAATAAACTGGAATTTACGATAATTTAATATGGATTATCTATTTAATTAGATATGGTGCTTTATAATATGCACCATACGTCCAGCAACGATAAGGTTTATCAAAACTAATATATTCAGGTCTTTTCACAGTCATTAATAACATCATCACTATATTCAATTGTCTTTTTTGTTGCTGGACTTATGCTACATACTATTTTTTATTACTAAATTTATTATTCTATTCAATCTAATAAACGAATAATCAATCCTATTATTAAAACGACAAATCCTACAAATACTATACAATCTAAAATCTCATTTACTCGTTTTGTTTCTTCTACTTGTCGTTTTGTTTTTTTATAAGCTCTATCCCATGATTCCATAACACCTATCATTAAAAGTTCTTCAAGCGTTATATTAGGATCTTTCTTTTTCTTCGCATAATATTCACTAATTTCTTTACTAATAAGTTCATTACTGTTATAAATTACTGGCTTTTTTTCTTTAATTCTTAACTTTGATACTATTCGATTTAAAAACCATGCTTTATTAAACACAAATTCTCACTTCCTATTACTTAATGCACACCAAGAACCACGACAAATACATATATATACCAATGGAAAATTATTAAGATGATTTAACGATTATAAAGAATTTGCATTTATTTTTTACTTTTAGAGTGCATATCTGTCGTGGCTCTTGCTATACATTATATTTATTAACAGCCACTTATTGTGGCTGTTAAAGATAAAAAATTTTTTCTACTGTTGTATTATAACATTTTGCTAATCTTATTTTTATATCATCTTTTGGTATGCGTTTGCCAATTTCATACATAGAAATTGCTGATTTACTTATTGCACATAACTTAGCAACTTCCATTCTAGACATATTAGATTTTTTCCGTAACATTAATAAACGCTTTCCAATAATTTCTGGATCTATCATTCTTTCATCTCCTTGCCACATTTTGTTGACACAAATATATTAGCATTTCTAAAAACAATTGTCAACAAAACGTGGCAATAATATTGTTAAATTTTATGATAAAATTGATTATAACCACGTTACGTGGTAATATATAAAAATAGAAAGAGTGGATTATCATGTCTTTTGGTACAAAATTAAAAGAATTACGAGAAAAAAAGGGACTGTCCCAAATAGAATTCGCAAAATTAACCAATTTAACAAGAAGTGCTATTAGTATGTATGAATTAGAAAAACGAGAACCTAATTTAAACACACTAATAACATTTGCAAAATTCTTTAACGTCGATATAAATACTTTATTAGAATTCAATAATATTATTTCAAATAATATTATTGATTTATCTGCTGATGAAAAAGAATTAATAAAAAAATATCGCCAATTACCATCAGATAGAAAAGAGACTGTTAAGTTAATTTTGGATAATCAAGTAAATGCAGTTATCCAAAAAGAAGAAGAGAAACTTAGAAACGCTTAAAAGAACAACTTGAAAGAAATTTTAAAATACTAAAAAACTTAGATAATAAAAAAAGACATAATAGTAATCTATTATGTCTTGAAAATAAATTTATAAAGAAGTGATTTATTAAAAAGCTAACTTAAAACTTTTATTAATAATTTAAAGAGGTGTTATTATGAGCAAAAATTTTATTTTAGGTCTTATTTCATTTTTATTATTTTATTTTATGATTCCTACTACATCATTTGCATATGATATATCTGATGATTATTCTTTAGGATATAAAATCGGTACAAATCTAAAAGCATTAAGTGGTGATCACGATGTACAAGAATATTGGGACGAATCTCAAAAAAATCAGTTAAAAAATATAAAAAAAGTTTTAGTATTAACAACTATAAATCCTAATAGTATTGATTATATTGGTTATCAAAATACAAATTTAATTGTTGAAAATTTAGGCTATAAAGCACTATTAGATAATAAGTTTAATGTCGAAAAAGCAAGCAATATTCAATCCTTAATTATTCAAACATTACCAAATGCTACTAGTGAACAAAAACAACAAGCTATGATTAATTACATAATGAATTCAAATATTGATGCTATGTTAATTATTGATATTGGTGCATTTACTCGAGTAAATAGCTCCGCCATTGTATTATTTAATATGAAATTAATAAATCTAAAAAATCCTTCATCTCCTATAATGGTAGAACGACAAGAATATCGTATAGCAAACTCTAGTAGGTTTAAAGTTGCTAGTGCTGATGGAACAGGTCAAAGAATATTAAATAAATTTATTAGAGATATTGTAAAAGAAACTAATTAAAGTATATAAACGTATCAAGAAAGAAGTGATATTTTGAATACTAACAAAGTTAATATAGTATTCTTAATACTTATTATTATTTTAGGCGGTATCATCTATAATCAACAGCAACAAATAAAATCTTTACAAGATACTACAGCTACTTTATCAGAAAAAATTAGAACCTCTCAAAATGATATTCATTCATTATCATATCGTATAGAAGACGTAGAGACTACAGCAAACAACAATGATACTTATGTTCAAGACTTAGAAGATAGATTATCAGAAACTGAAAATCGAATATCTGAAACAGAATATGATGTTGACAGAGCTGAAAGTGATATAGATGACACTAGAAATGATATCGATGATATTGAAGGATATTATTATACTGATACTAACTTAAGTGATTTAGATAATCGATTAAATAATGTTGAAAATAAATTACATCATAATTGGTAATTTATATTAATTTTATATGAATGAAGATGATTCTATGATTAAAAAATTTTTTATTTTATTCTTTTTTGCATTATCTATATTTTTTCCAACTGTTTCTTATGCAGAAATTAATAATGACATTATTCCTAAATGGGAGTATATAGCTAGTAGTAATAATACAATATATTATATTGATATTAATCGTAATAATATCCTTGAACCTGATCCCAAAACAATAGTATTTAATATGGCTATAGATACTAATGATTTTTATACAGTAGCCAAAATGAATGTTCGACTAAGTGATAATGATATTTGGTTATACAGAATGGAACAATATGCTGTTCTTGATAAAAAAACAAGAAAAGTCATTGAACAAAGTCAAATTCCTACGTATTGGCAAGAAATCGAATCTATGTCAGCACCAATTATACAAGGACTAGCTATTCTTTCCGAGAAATATCCTAGATTATAATCTAAAAATCCGCCATATATTCCATATTAACTCATATCTACAATAAAAAAGGCACTATATAACAATAGTGTCTTAATTACATATAACACTTATATGATTTTCATAAGATATTTATACAAAAAGGAGTGTTTATTATTCAAGAATATAATTTAATCAAAAGTGTTCTATCAATAGGTTCAAATTTTATTAAACCTATGATAGAAAAGTGGCATCTAAATCACCAAGTAGATATATCACTTTATATATTATTTCATTAAATTTGACACATTTATATCATAAGAAAAAGCACTAAATAATATATCTAGTGCTTTTATAATTAAATTAAAACTATAAGTATATAACTATTTATTAAAATAAAAATAATGATTATTAACAATATTATATTGTGGCTTTTTTAATAGTCCCTTTTTTTCCATTTTTTCTATATTACTTGTTGAAAGCATTGATTTACCATATAGAGATTTATTAATATTCAAACACTCTTTAACTTTATCAACTAACATAATATTTCCCTCCTATTTATCATCAAAAAAATTTACGTGTGTAGAAAAATTCTGGAAAACCATACCTTTGTATATATTGGATAATTTATGAAAAAAAGAAAGATTTTATTTCAAAATTACTTAAAGAAAAATCTCCAAAATAATTACTATTTCATTAAAATTTATATATAATAAAAAATAGTACCAAGAAATATTATTAAGTACGTTTCTTGGTACTACTCTATGAGAATCAATAAACTGGACTAGATAATTATATATCACATGATATGGATTATCAAAAAACTTTCCCGCCATTGGAAAGAGAGAATTATACAATGGCAACACAAGGAAAAATACGAATTTTTAAACGAGAAGGAAAAAAGCGTACTACTTATGCTTATAGTATAGAAGCAGGCTTAGATCCTATAACAGGAAAAAGAAAAAGAATATCTAAAAGTGGATTTAAAACCGCCAAAGAAGCTCGTCAAGCTGCTCAACCTATACTGAATAAACTTCTACTTGGCCAAAATATTATCGAATCTAATATTACTTTTTCCGAATATATTGATAAATGGTTTTCTATGCATACTGCACACCTAAAACCAACATCAATTGAAACAATATCTAATAGATTACGATTTGCTAAAAAATTCTTTGGTAATATAAAATTAAAAGATATTACACCGTTTTATTGGCAAAAATTTTTATTATTCTTGGCCCAAACCCAACCTCAAAAAAGTATTATAAATAATAGCTTCTATCCTAAACATATTTTAAAAACAGCTTATAAATTAAAACTTATTTCCACAAATCCTACAAAAGATATTGCCTTACCCAAATCTTCTATAAAAAAAATAGTTTCTACTGAAGATTTATACTTTAATCAAGAAGAACTATCTCATATTTTAAAAATTGTAAAATCATATAAAAGCTCACCATATATGTATTATATTTGTTTTTTAATGTCATATACAGGTATGCGTTTAGGTGAATTATCTGCTCTGCGATGGAGTGATATTGATTACAAAAATAAAACAATTATTATAAATTCTACTATGTACTCAAAAAATAAAAATATATGGCTTCGTCAAGATACACCAAAAACTTTATCTAGTATTAGAACTATTTCTATCGGAGATGATACAATTTCTGTATTAAAAGAATGGCATGTCTGTCAATTATCAAATCGACTATTAAATAAAACAATGAATAACTATCCCAAAGACGATTTTGTCTTTACAAAATATTACGCCAAAGAAAATAAAGAGCTTCCCATTTTACCAACTTCTATCAAATCTACTTTTACTAGAATGAGAATTAAATTTAATATACCTAAATTACATTCTCATATATTTAGACATACTCATGTATCTCTTCTATCAGAAGCTGGTATTTCTTTAGAAATAATACAAAATAGACTTGGGCATAAAGATAATAATACAACACAAAAAATCTATCTTCACATTACAAAAAAATCAAAAATAAACGCAGCTATAACCTTTGAAAAATACATGTCAAAAAATGGCAACAAAATGGCAACAAATTAAAAATATATATTTAAAGAATAATATTCTATGATTATTCAAATACGTATAAAATTAAAATAAAATGTATAAAAAAAGGTTACTTCTCAAAGAAGTAACCTTTTATTTTATAACTTATTAATCATCATTGCCAAACATAGCCATAATCATCTGTAAAAGTCTTAAAATCTCGATATAGAGCCATACAAGAGTTAAGAGTAAACCAAAAGCACAGAAGTATTCGTAGTACTTCGGAGCCCCATAAGCTACAGCTTGTTCAATATTATCAAAGTCTAAAAGCAAGTTGAATGCTGCTACACCTGCGATAATAAAGCCAATCGCTATACCAAAAATACCACTTGTTGGCATCATATGGAAACCGAATAAACTTGCAATGATATTCACGAAATAGAAAATCGCTACAGCACCTGTCATAGAAATAATCACAGAACGTACTGTTTCTGTAACTTTTATAATACGTGTTTTCCATAAAACAAGCATTAAAATCATTGTAGCCAAAGTAATTCCTACTGCAATAGCAGAAATACCAAAATACATTCTTTCAAATTGAGCAGAAATAATACCAAGTACTGCACCTTCAAAAACTGCATATCCAGGTGTTGTCATTGGTGCTAAATGTGGTTTAAAGCAAGTAACAAGCGTTAAAACTACACCCACAATCATACCTAATATCAATACACCATAAGCAGCTGGGCTATTGGCTAAAAATACACCAGAAGCAATTGCTGAAGCAATAGTAACAAGTGTTAAACCAAATGCCTTTGTAATCGTGCCTTTCAAAGTGGCAGGAGAATCTACATATTCTGTAGACGCCTTGCCTATTATTTTCATAGCTGGATTTGCCATTAAAATCCTCTCCTTAAACATACATAAATTCTTTCTTTTTATTATATCATACTATTTTATAGTAGAATAGGTAAGATTTATTAAATCTATATTAAATTTAAATCAAAAATTCATGCATATCTATTCAGGAAAATTATATATTAGTTAAGTATCTTTAGATATACTTAATTTTTTAACTTATAGCTTTTGTACTACTTCTAACAATCAATTTAGGTTCTAAAATAATAATTTTACTATCTATATTTTCCTCACTATTTACTAATTGATTAATTACTTCTGTTGCCTTTTGTCCAATTGCATCTATCGGTTGACGAACTGTTGTCAACGGAACTTCTAATAATGACGCAAAAGCAATATCATCATAACCCACGATAGAAATATCTCTAGGTACTATTAAATTATGTTCTTTGATACTAGCTAATGCTCCCATAGCCGAGAAATCATTTGCCGCAAATATTGCTGTTATATTTTTCGCTAATAAATTATCACAGCCTATTTTCCCTTTTTCAAAAGAATAATCGCCTTCAAAGATTAAATTTTCATCTATTTTTATACCATTATCCTTCAATGCTTGTTTATAGCCTGCTAGTCTTTGTCGTGCATCATCTAAAATTAAAGGCCCCGTTATACAGCCTATCTTCTTATGCCCTAATTTTATCAAATGTTCTGTCGCTAAATATGCACCTTGCAAATGGTCAACACTGATTTTATATTTACCGATATCAAACATATCACGGTCAATTAGACAATATGGTATCTTATTATCCTCTAAAAAATTTATAGTTTCTTCAACTTCTTTTTCCGTGCTATTAGCTGCCATACTCAAAAAGATACCATCGACCATATAATCACAGAGCATTTTTAAATGCTTTAATTCTTGTTTATGATTATTATCTGAATTACAAATCAATAAATTCCAGTCGTATTTATGACATTCATCTTCTAAAACTTTAGCTGTATATGAAAAAAACTGATTTCTAATATCCGGTAATACAAAACCAATAATATTACTTTGTTTTTTTACTAAGCCTACAGCCATTTTATTTGGTCTATATCCCATTTCTTTTACAGCTTTAGCAATGATTAATTTTGTTTCTCGAGGAATATGATTTGCTTTATCATTTAATACCAAAGAAATTGTTGTAACTGAAAAACCTGTTTTTTGTGCTATATCCTTGATAGTAACACGTGACTTCATATTTATTCAAACCTTTATTATTCATTTATAAATATTATAGAAAAAATGTTTTTTCAGTTCAATCCACTTCTGCAATTTTAGGAATAGAAATGCTTGCTCCTTTTCTTGATACTGTAATTGAAGACGCTTTACTTGCTTTTTGTAAACTTTCTTCAATAGATTTACCTTGTTGTCTTAAAGCAATGAAATACCCTGTAAAAGTATCTCCAGCAGCTGTTGTATCTACAGCATCAACTTTATATGCAGGTTGGAAAATATTTATATCTTTATGACGATAATATGCACCTTTATCACCAAAAGTTAAAATAATTTCTAATTCAGGATATTTGCTAGCTAAACTATCTAATATATCTTCAACTTTTTCTTTACCAGCTAAATATGCCCCTTCATGTTCATTGACAAAAATTCCATCTATTGCCTGCATATTATATTTATTAAGGTTTTCATTAATTGGTGAAGGATTTAGATAAATTTTCATTTGTTTAGCTTTTGCTACTTCAATAATATAATCAATATTGGAAATTTCATTTTGTAAAATTAAAATATCACCTTGTGCAAAATCTTGCATCACTTCATCAATATAAGCTTTGTCCACTTCATAATTAGCTCCATGGAATAAAATAATGCAATTCTGTCCATGTTTATCAACTTGAATAATAGCCTGTCCACTTGCTGTTTCTACTGTTTTAATCAAAGATGTATCTACATTATTATCTTTTAAAGCTTGTAACAAAATCTCTCCATCTTTACCAACACAACCAGCATGCATGATATTTCCGCCAGCTTTAGCTACGGCAATTGACTGATTTAAACCTTTACCGCCTACACTTTCACTAAAACTTACGGAGTCAATAGTTTCTCCGCCTTTTACAATTTCTTCAACAGCATAAACCTTATCAATATTTAACGAACCGAAATTTAAAATCTTCATAAATAACTTCTCCTTTATTTTTATCTATTTTAATAAAACGTTTTACTTGATTTTTAAAAACTATAATTATAATACAATCATTTTTTCAATTAGTCAATATTATCTAAAAATAAAAAATTATTTATAAGAAAAAAGCTTTCTACATAGATAAAAAATCTTGTAGAAAGCCTTTTTTATTTTACAAGCTCTATTAATTTTTGTTTTACTGCTGGTAAAAAGAATTTACAGTTTCTCATCTGTGTTTCACTGATACCAAAAGTTTCGCCATCTTCAATCAAAGCGATTAAATTATCCACAGCACCAGCCATTACACAAAGTTCTTTAAATGTAAAATCATTTACATGATTAGTAAATTTATCTAAAGATAAATGTGCTAAATCTTTTGCTTTTTCTTCTTCTTTTTTAGAAGTCAATCCAGTAAAATCAGTCTGTAAAAAAATACTTAAAGCAAATCTTATTACATTTGCTTCTTCTCCAGAAAATAAAGCTTTTTGAGAATTTAATGGTAACATTTTAAAACCTCGCTATTTATGTATTATACTAAATATCAATGTTTTTCATTATACCATAAATTCTATTGTTAATATATTATTATTTTGTCAAAGTGAATGTATCTATCTGTGTACTATCTGGCAAATAACAATTAAAAGTTAAACTATTTTCATCAGCTTCTAAAACTAAATAATTATTAGTTTCTGGCTGTGGTGGTACATATTCATCAAGTGGATTTTTATGCCATAAACTTGGATAACGTACATTACCTGCCACGCCTGTGAGTATATACAATGTTCCCTGTTCATTTTGTGCAAAATCTCTGATTAAAGCTCTGCGTCTATAAGTGTGTAAATGTGCTGTTAATACTGCATCAACATCATATTTATCAAATATCGGCATATAGATTTCACCATGTCTGGAAAAGCTTATTTCATCACCTAATGGTTTTGCATCTCTGCCATAATTTAAAATATCTCTATGCATTAATACAACTTTCCATTTTTTATCTGTAGTAGCTAAATCATTTTCTAGCCATTTAATCTGTTCATTCAATAAATCTGGCTCAAATTCTGCCATTTCATCATCTTGAGTATTAATCACAATAAAATGAACATCACCATAATCAAATGAATAATATTGATTTTGATATTTATCATTGCCATTTGTTGGTAATTTAAACATTTCTAAATACACATTCGGCATAGCTACTTGCCAATCAGTAGTATAAGTTTCATGATTTCCCTGCACTGGTGCTACGGGTATATTATTTACCATTGGTTCTACACCGTCAAACCAGCCATTCCACTGCACTAAATCATATCCATTATCTACTAAATCGCCCATATTTATAAAGAAATCACTATCTTGATTATTTTGCCATGCATTCATTGCCAGCGATTTCCATTCAGTATAATCATTTGATTGAGAGTCAGGGAAAATTAAAGCTTTGAATTTATTATTGTTTTCTTTGGCTGTTTTTAATTTATACCAATCACTGCGATTATTTTCAAAGCCTAATCTATAATCATAGACCATATCAGCTTTTAAATTTTCTAAAGTTACAGCATAAATATAAATCTTCTTATTATCAATATCTAAAACACTTTTCTGTGGTTTAGCTTGTAAAATTTCATCTTCATTTTCCTGCTTATATTCTAAAACAAAATCCTCTCTATCATTCAAAGATTGCCACATAATAGTTCTACTATTAGCACTATCTTTTGTAATTACTTGATGTAAATTCATATATTCTTCACTACTTAGTAAATTATATACTTTTGTAGCAAAAAATATCTGTTCTATTTTATTTCTAAGTGGTGAATATGACATTATTCCTACTGCACAGATAATTATTAATAACAATACACTAATAATTATTCTTTTTTTCATTAAATCACCTCATATTTTTTTATCAAACATTTTTCCCCATTTCATATGCTTCTTGCATAGCTTTAGTGCCTTTTATTTCTCCTTTTTGCCAAGCACCCACACCATAAATAATACCTTTTTCAGTTGGATTTTCTAAACAATCTAATAAGCCTCTAAAGCATTCAATACTTCTTTCCATCATATTTAAGTCAGTCTCTGCTGCTGTGATTATAAAATAAAATTCTTTATTGCTTAAACTTGTATATTGAGGCACAATTCTATCAATTAAAGTCTTCATCTGAGCATTAATTGTATAAAAATAAACAGGACTAGCCATAACGATGACATCAGCATTGAGTAATTTAACTAAAATCTCTTTCATATCATCTTTTTGTACACATTCATGTGTAGTATTGCAAACACCACAACCTGTACAATATTTAATATTTTTATCTGCTAAAAAAATTTTTTCTACATCATGACCAACTTCAGTAGCACCTTTCATAAATTCATCACATAAAATATCAGAATTTCCTTTTCTTCTTGGACTAGCTGACAATATAACAACATTCTTTTTCATTGTAATCTCTCCTCTAAATAATACATTTCTTTTGTTATTTATACTATAAACCTTAGAGTAAACTTCATGTCAATAAAAAAATGCTTAAATATTTATTAATTCATAATAAATACTTAAGCATTGTATCTCTTATTTCCAAATTAACTGCATCAAATTTTTATACTCATTATTCAAATGTTTTATAATCACATCAAACATAGTATAAATCAAGTTACCTTCTTTTTCTATTTCGTTGAGAAGAATACAGCAATCTAAAATTAAATTATCTTCATTGTCAAAATAATATTTAAATGATTTATACGTTTTATTTAATTCATTTATCCCTATTCTTAGTTCTGTTTCATTATCTTTATTTAAAGCCTTAGCTGCTACAAAAACCCTTATCATGCCATAAATACTATCATCTAAAATAACAAGTACAGGCAATTTTTGTCCTTTAATATCAAGATTTGAACGAAAAACTACTGTATTAAATTCATTATTTTCAAATTCATTTACTTGAAAACTATTAATATTTTTTTCCTCTAAAAATTTTTTAAATGCTTCAGCTCTATTATTCATTATATATAACTCCTCTCTTCATCAATAGTTTTATATCTATTTCACAATTTCATATGGCCAATTTACAATGCCACCAAAATTATAAACATTTACATAACCCATCTTAGCTAATTTAATTGAAGCGTCTGTAGCTCTTCTACCACTTCTACAATAAACTAATATCATTTGTTCTTTATCAGATAATAATTCTTGTAATAGTTTATTATCAGGGCTAATTTCTTCATTTGGCAAAGATATAGCATTTTTAATATGACCATCTTCATATTCCGGTTTAGTTCTTACATCTAAAATCACATAATTTTCTTCACTGTCCATAAACTGTTTTGCTTGTTCAGGATCAATTTGTCGAAAGCTGATATTTTCACCTACATCTACAACTTCATTATCAGCTTTTGCTATTTGATTAAAAGCTATTAAACCCATACCTAATACCATAACTACTAATATATACTTCACATATTTAAACATAATTACACCTCACCAACGTTTAAACAATTCATTTTCTACTACTTCTGGATGATGATATTGCTTATCCTTTAAATTATAATTGCCAAAACTAATCGCCTGCATTGGACACCACTGAATACACGCTAAACAGTATATACAATTATTATTTGACTTAAACTTTATTTTTCCTGCTTCTTCAATGATATTGTTTGTAGGGCAAAGTTTTACACATCGCTTACAATGAATACAATTCTTTTTGACTGTCTTCTTTTGTAAACATTTCTTTATAAATAACCATGAAATGTATTTCTTTATTACATACCACCATGATTTTTTTACTAAAACATTATTACTAGTTTTACGTTGATTTAATTCTTCTGCAATTTTTAATACTTTATCTTTATACGTATTCAATGAGTTATAATCGTATTTTTTACCCCAAAAACTTAAAATATTATCTGGTAAATATACCTCATTTCTATATGCTAAATCTATATTTTTAGCTTTTAATAAATCTTGCATTGTTATAAAAGTATTTCCTACTTTACCACCACAAGTAACTACAGCATAACAATATATTTTCTTATCGCTTTTTATCTCTAATTTTTTTATAAAATCCTGCATTAAATCTAAAACATCATAACAATGTACAGGAAAAACAAATCCCATTACACTATCATCATGCTTATAATCTTTTAAAGTGCTGATATCTTGCATTTTATCTTGTGTTAAATATGCCAATAATTTCGCTACTTGATACGAATTTCCAGTTCCTGAAAAATAATATATCATTACTTATTAAATTCTCCATTTCTTTTATCCCTTAAATAAATTTTATAAATTCCTATAATACGCTCCCCATTTATTCATTAAATTTATTATAGGCTCTATTGTTTTACCTATCTCCGTCAAAGAATATTCCACTTTAGGTGGAACTACAGCATATACTTTACGAGATATAATTTTATCTTTTTCCAATTCACGTAAATTAGATGTTAATACTTTTTGTGTACAAGGAATAGCCCTATTTAATTCTGAAAATCTTTTTGTTCCTTTTAATAATTCTTTAACTACTAATATTTTTGTTCTTGTCCCGAAAATTTGTAAAGACACAGCTACATCACAAGGTAATAACTCTTTTTCCATATTGCTCCTCTTCCATTTCTTTACTATCTTTGAAGAAACTATAGTACTTTAAAGTGCCTTCTTCATAAACATTTTTATCCATGATATTATTATAACAAATTTACAAATCTATATCAGAAAGGATTTTTATGATGAAAATTCAACAAATACGCAACGCTACTTTAATCATAACGTATGCAAATAAAAGATTTCTAATTGATCCGATGTTTGCACCTAAAGATTTTTATCCACCAATACCAAAATGTTTTAATCCCAATACTAAATGGCCTCTTGTAGATTTACCCTTTGCCATTTCCAAAATCATTGATAATATTGATGCTGTAATTTTAACACATTACCATATCGACCATTTTGATGAATTTGCAGTTCAGGCACTACCTAAAAATTTAAAAATCTACGTTCAAGATGATATTGATAAACAATTATTGATAAATCATGACTTTACTAATATCGAAGTTTTAACAAAAGAAGGCAATTCATTTGATGATATCAAGCTCTATAAAGTTGATTGTCAACATGGTATAAAAGCTCTCACTGTGCCGTATTTTGAATTTACAAGTAATTATTTTAACATGAGTGTACGCTATGAAGCTATGGGGGTTATTTTCCAACATAAAGATGAAGAAACTTTATATCTAGCTGGCGACACTATATTTTGTGATTTTGTTAAAAATGCTATTGCTCAATATGCACCTGCTAAAATTATCATCAACTGTGCGGATGCCCAATTTGAACATAGTGGCTCTATCATCATGGGAACTAATGATATTTTAAAACTTCATCAATATGCTCCTAATTTAAAAATAATAGCTAGTCATTTAGATACTGTAGGTCATGCCACTTTAAACCGTCAACAATTAAGCGAATTTATCACTCAACATAAATTAACCGATTATATATTCGTACCAGAAGATGGGGAAATTATCTAAACGAAAATACATTTATCAGAAAAATCCCTTTAAATATTGAAATTAATTATCATTTTTATTATACTTGATATATAAATTATATATCCTAAAGAAAAGAAGTGATATTCTTGCAAAAAGAACATTTTGATATCACAGGTATGACATGTTCGGCTTGCTCTAGTAGAGTAGAAAAAGCTGTCAGTAAATTACCTGGTATAATCAATCACTCAGTGAATTTACTAAAAAATTCTATGGTTGTGGAATTTGATGAAAAATTATTATCCACAAATAAAATCATTCAAGCTGTAGAAAAAGCTGGTTATGGTGCTTCATTGCATTATAATCAATCTTTGGACAAACAAAGTCCTACAAAAATTGAAAATAAAGCAGAAGCTATTCATACACAAATGAAACAGCGTTTATTTATCTCTATCATTTTTATGTTACCTCTATTTTATATTTCTATGGGACATATGTTTTCCTTACCTATGCCCTCTTTATTTCTAGGTACAGAAAATGCACTTTCGTTTGCTTTTACTCAATTTTTATTATTAATTCCTATAGCATTCGTCAATTTCAAATATTATAGCGTAGGCTTCAAAACATTATTTCAACTTTCGCCTAATATGGATTCTTTGATTGCCCTTGGCTCAAGTGCTGCCATTATCTATGGTATTTATGCCATTTATAAAATAAGTTTTGCCTTAGGTCATGGAGATTTATCTACAGCTCATCATTTTAGCATGGATTTATACTTTGAATCAGCAGGTATGATTTTGACCTTGATTACCTTAGGGAAATTTCTCGAAAGTAGAGCTAAAAACAAAACATCTGATGCTATCACCAAATTGATGAATTTAGCACCGAAAACAGCTCTTCGCTTAGAAAATAATCAAGAACAAGAAATTTCTATTGATGATGTAAAACTAAATGACATTCTAATCGTCAAAGCAGGTGCAAGTATTCCTACAGATGGTATTATTATTGAAGGTCATGGCGTTATTGATGAATCTTCACTCACTGGTGAACCTATTCCTTGTGATAAAACAATTGACCAAACTGTAATTGGTGGTACAATCAATAAATCAGGCTATTTTAAAATGCGTGTTACTAAAATTGGCGAAAATACTACTTTAGCTCAAATCATAAATCTAGTAGATGATGCCACTAGTTCCAAAGCACCTATTGCCAAAATCGCTGATAAAATCAGTGCCATCTTTGTTCCTATTGTAATAACATTCGCTATTATTGCTACTATCATCTGGCTATTTAAGGGCGAAAGTTTAGAATTTGCTTTATCTATAGGTATCTGTGTATTAGTTATTTCTTGTCCTTGTGCTTTAGGACTTGCTACACCTACAGCTATCATGGTAGGCACAGGCAAAGGTGCAAGTTTAGGTATTTTATCCAAATCAGCCCAAGCTTTAGAAACTCTTCACAATATCAATACAGTTGTTCTCGACAAAACAGGTACAATAACTCAAGGCAAACCTCAAGTAACAGATATTTATACTTCAAAAGAAGTAACACTTCAACAATTATTGACCGTTGCCTCTTCATTAGAAAAATTATCTGAACACCCTTTAGGTGAAGCTATTCTTCAAGTAGCAGATAAACACAATATATTAACTTTAGCTGTAGAAAATTTTAAACAAATAGCAGGGCAAGGATTATCTGGTATTATTGACAATTCCATTTGTCTTGCAGGTAATCAAAAATTATTAATCGCTCATAATATTGAAAATGAACAGCTATTTTCCCTAGGTAATAAATTAGCCCAGCAAGGAAAAACACCTTTATACTTTACTAAAGATGATAAAATCCTTGGCTTAATAGCTATCGCTGATACAATTAAAGCAACAAGTCCCCAAGCTATTCAAGAATTAAAAAATCTCGGTATCAATATCTATATGTTAACTGGTGATAATAAAATCACAGCAAAACAGATAGCTAAGCAAATAAATCTTGAGGAAAATAATATAATTTCTGATGTATTACCTCAAGATAAAGAGGCCCAAATTCGTCAGCTTCAAAATCAAGGACAAAAAGTAGCTATGGTAGGTGATGGCATAAATGACGCACCTGCACTTGCTCGTGCTGATGTTGGTATCGCTATCGGTGCCGGTACAGATATTGCTATTGACTCCGCTGATATTATTTTGATGAAAAACAATTTACTAGATGTAGTAACTGCTATAAAATTAAGTAAAGCCGTTATCAAAAACATTCGCGAAAATCTCTTCTGGGCATTTATCTATAATATCATAGGTATTCCTATTGCCATGGGCTTATTTTATACTGCTTTTGGTTTAAAACTAAATCCTATGATTGGTGCCCTAGCCATGAGTTTTAGCTCCGTTTTTGTCGTAACTAATGCCCTTCGTTTGCGTTTTTTCCAAAATAATTATCAAACTTCATCCATAAATAAAGATAATTCATCTACTGCCATAAATATTCAAGCAATAGATTTAAATACATCAAAAGGAGACGATAATATGGGATTATTAAACAATTTATTCCACAAAAATAGTGAAAAACAAACTGAAAAAATTATATCTATTGAAGGTATGATGTGCCAACACTGTGTAAGACATGCCACAGAAGCACTAGAAAAAATAGATGGTGTCAGTGATGTAAAAGTAAGTCTTGAAGATAAAAATGCTGTTATCCATGTAAATCAAAATGTTACAGATGAGCAAATAACTAATGCCATTGTTGAAGCAGGCTATGAAGTTACTGCTATAAAATAAATAATATAAAATAATTAAAAATCCTTTCTATAATCTATTGAAAATTTTTAAGTCTATGTTATAATCTTAGTTATAATCTTAAAAATCATATTTTATAGAAAGGATTTTTTTATGTTTAAAACACTTGTAAAAATCATCTGCGTTATAACAATTTGTTTATTCACTACAAATTGCACCTCTGCTGAAAATTCAACTCCATCAAGCAATCAAAACACTTCCATGCAAACAACTCAAACAACAAAAAATTCCATTGATTTATCTTCTTATTTTGAAAATATTAATGGTACGGCTGTATTTTATACACCTGATACAAATACATATAATATTTACAATGATGAATTAAGCACCAAACAATCTTCTCCTTGCTCTACCTTTAAAATTTTCTCCACTTATGTAGCTTTAGACAATAAGACTATTGACATTAATAATTCTCTTCGAAAATGGAATGGCACTATTTACTGGTATGATGCATGGAATAAAGATATCGATTTAGATACAGCATTTAAAACATCTTGTGTTTGGTATTATCGCCAAGTCATTGATGAAATCGGACAAGATACTATGCAAAAATATATAGATAAATTCGATTATGGTAATAAAGATATTTCCGATTGGGACGGAAAAACAGATTTAGATGATGACCCTAGAGATTTAAAAGGCTTCTGGCTAGAAACTTCCTTAAAGATTTCACCATTAGAACAAGTACAATTATTAAATCGCCTATTTTCTGCCAATGAAAATCCTATGGCTTTAGCTAAACTAAAAGAATTAATGTTAGTTTATGAAGATAATAACACTGGTCTAAAAATTTATGGCAAAACTGGTTATGGTGTTGTTAATGGTGAAAATGCTGATGCTTGGTTTGTTGGTATGTATGAATATAATTCTAAAGTTACTTATTTTGCTGTACGTTTAGATGACCCTAAAAATCCTCAAGCATTAAGCTCCACTGCCAAAGAAATCGCTATTAATATCATTAAAAATCTAAATAAATAACAAAAGGCTTTTCTTAGTATCATTTTCACTACTACTAAGAAAAGCCTTCTTTTTTATTTATTTAACATACGCATTGCTCTTACAATTACTTCTTTATACTCTCTTTTTATTCTACTTGCTAATAAATAACTTATGATTGTAGCCAAAATAGCAAATACCCCACCTGTGATACCTACGCTGTTTAATCCTGCTAAATCAACAGATAATGAACCTGCAAAGGAACCTACAGCAATACCTACATTATAAGAAGATGATGTAAGTGAACCTGCTAATGCTAAAGTTCCTGGATAGAATTTCTTGGACACCTGTAAATAATACATCTGTGTTGGTGTGTTTAATAAATACATCAATACACCTAAACAGCAAATAACCACACTGCCTAAAATAAATGATTCCATAGTAAAAGTCAATAAAATAGAAAATATTGCTTGTCCTGCAAATATCATCCATAAAATACGCATACCGCCCCAATAATTGAGCATAGGAGATAACAAATTACTAATCATTGCCGCTACACCAAAGATAACAAATGCTAAAGTCAATAAATTAGCAGATAAGCCCATTTTATCTAATAAAATTGGAGATAAATAAGTATAGAAACAATATGCAGAAGAACCACTTAAAATCATTGCACTTACTGCCATAATAATACGTCTATCTTTTAATAATACTAATTGTTCCATAATATTATTAGTTGGTGGTAAGTTTTTCGTTGGTAAAAATTTAACCATTAATAATAACAATAAAACACTAACAACAACGATAAAAGCAAATGCTACACGCCAACTTGCAAATTGTACGATAAACATACTAAATGGAACACCAAATACTGAAGCAATATTAAAGCCAGCAAAAATCCAAGATATTACCGAAGAAGTGTATTTTCTTGGTGCAACATCTGGAGCAAATGTCATTGACATTGAAATTAAAGCACTAGACACAGCTGCCAAAAATATTCGTGAAGCTAACATAACTGGATAATTAGGTGCTAACATACAAGCCACATTACCTAGTGTAAATAAAAACATTAAACTTAAAACCGTACGATATCTAGGAAATCTTGATAGATATGCCGTAATTAAAGGTGCGCCCACTGAATAAACTATGGCAAATGCAGAAATCAATAAACCTGTTTGCGTGATTGATACATTCAAATCTTCTGCAATATTCGGCAAAATACCAATAACCACATATTCACAAGTACCCAATACAAAACTAAGCATAATCAACATGATTACTCTGATATTAAACATAATGTTATGATCTCCTTTACTATTTTTTTATTTATATTCCCTGTACTTATTATTAGTAATAATAAGTAATTTAACTCGTTAAACGTTTACTATTATATATATTTTTTTTTATAAATACTATGCTTTCATATATTAAAAACATTGCTAAATGTCTTTTCTTTTTTACAAAATAAACACAAAATTAAAAGAGCAGATTTTAAAATCTACTCTTTTTCTCAAAATCATTTGATTTTATTTATCAATTTACCGATTGGAGGAATTTCACAAACTACTTCATCTCCAGATTTTAGCCATTTTCCTGGTTTATATCCCATGCCCACACCTGATGGCGTACCTGTAGCAATGATATCTCCTGCTTCTAAAGTCATTCCTTGCGATAATTCTGATACTACTTTTGGTATATCATTTAAAAATAATTTTGTATTTGAATTTTGGCGAAGTTCCCCATTTACACTGCATTTTATATCCACCTCTACAGGAAATGGCAAAGCTGATTTATGCAAAATAACAGGGCCCATAGCACTATAAGTATCTAGAGATTTTCCCTTAAACCATTGCATATGTTTTAATTGCAATCTACGTGAAGAAAAATCATTGAAAATACTATAACCAAAAATATAATCTTCTACTTTATCCACAGATATATTTTTGCCAGTTTTTCCTATGATTACCGCCAATTCCACTTCATAATCTAAAGCATTATCTATATCCAAACAAGCCTGTACATCTTCATTTGTACCGATTATTTTAATCGCACGCTTGCCAAAATAAACTGCATCATTACTTGTTTTCTTGAAATTTTTTGCACGTTCACTAGCTTCTTCTAAATGAGCTTGATAATTTACACCCACACATAAAATATCATGTATTGGTCTTTCTATTGGTGATAATAATTTAACTTCACTCAATTTATAGCTCTTAAAATTATTATTTTCATCATCTAATTTTGTCTGTATATTTTTTATATCATCTTCATTTAATTGTTCAATCACATCTTGCATACAGCAAAAAGTTTTATCTGCATATAAATCATTAAGTGCTATTATCTTATCTTCATCATTTGCTAAAACACCTATTAATTTTTTATCTTCTATTTTAAAATTTACAAACTTCATTATCCTTCATTCCTTTCCTTACTTACTAACTAAAATATATATTATACATTTTCAATCCAAAATCCTTCTATTTTATAATCCTATTCAATAAATAGGTTTTAAAGAAAATAATTTTATATAGTTCTTTTACCAAACTAAATTTATTATTGTATTTGCTCTAATAAATTATTTTATATTCATCTTGACATTATATACTATTCATACTAAAATAATAGTAAATAAGATATAAATTTCTTTTATTCTTTTAATTTATAAATATATTTTAAATCTATATATAAACAAGTAATTATCATATTTTCATAAACTTTAAACCTACTATAAAAGTAGGATAGGAGGATATATTTCATGACTAAATCTCTTTTAAATATTACGAACTTATACGCTAGTGCTGAAGATAAAACAATTTTACAAAATTTAAATTTAACTATAAATCAAGGCGAAACTCATATTTTAATGGGTCCTAATGGTTCAGGAAAATCTACATTAGGCAATGTTATCATGGGTAATTCTCAATATAAAGTAGACCGTGGAAGTATATTTTTCGAAGATGAAGATATTACTTCTGCTAGAACTGATGAACGTGCTCAAAAAGGATTATTCTTATCTTTCCAAAGCCCTATAGAAATCCCTGGTGTTTCTATCTCTCAATTTATCCGTACTGCTATGGAAACAAAAGAAAAAATCCGCCTAAAAGCTTTTCGCGATAAATTAAAAACTGTTACTAAGACACTCGGTATCAATGAACAATGGATCAATCGTGAATTAAATGTAGGATTTTCTGGTGGCGAACGCAAAAAAATTGAAATGCTTCAATTATTAATGCTAAATCCTAAATTAGCTATCCTAGATGAAACAGACTCCGGTCTTGATGTTGATGCTGTAAAAACTGTGTCTCGCGGTATACAGACATTCCAACAAGATAACCAAAAATCTTTATTAATCATCACTCACAACAGCAAAATCCTTGAATATCTCCATATTGATTATGTTCATATCTTAATCAATGGAAAAATCATCAAAACAGGAGATGCTTCTTTAATAAAAATCATTAACGAACAAGGCTATGAACCTTTTATCACTGGACAAGGAGAATAAAATCATGAATGAAGCAGAAAAAAGACAAAATGAATATATAAATCAAACTGCTGAACGTGTAGAAAATCGTTATGATTTTAAAAAAGCAGAAAAAGATGCTTATCGTCTCAAAAAAGGTCTCACTCCTGAAATCGTAGAAGAATTATCTGCTAAAAAAAATGATCCTGAGTGGATGCGTGAATTTCGCTTGCGTTCTTTAGAAATCTACCACAGCTTAGATGTACCACCATGGGGGCCATCTATTGATGATTTAAATATCGACAATATCGTAACTTATGTAAAACCAAATACTGATATGCAAGGTTCATGGAAAAATGTACCTGAAGATATCAAAGATACTTTCGATAAATTAGGTATTCCTCAAGCTGAACAAAAATCCTTAGCTGGTGTCGGTGCCCAATACGACTCTGAAGTCGTTTATCACAATCTCAAAGAAGAAGTTGCCAAACTAGGCGTAATTTATACAGATATCGAAACTGCTCTCAAAGGCCCTTATGAACCTATGATACGTGAACATTTTATGAAACTTGTAACACCTCGCGATCATAAATTTGCAGCCTTACATGGTGCAGTTTGGTCTGGTGGCTCTTTCGTATATGTACCACCTGGAGTAAAAGTGGACATTCCACTTCAATCTTATTTCCGCCTAAATGCAGCAGGTGCAGGGCAATTTGAACATACATTAATTATCGTAGATAAAGGAGCTGATCTTCACTTCATCGAAGGCTGTTCTGCTCCTAAATATAATGTAGCTAATCTGCATGCTGGCTGTGTAGAATTATTCGTCGCTGATGATGCAAAATTGCGTTACTCCACAATCGAAAACTGGTCAAAAAATATGTATAATCTCAATACAAAAAGAGCAAAAGTAGGTAAAAATGCTACTATGGAATGGATTTCTGGCTCATTTGGCTCTCATATCTCTTACCTTTATCCAATGACAATTCTTGCAGGTGAAAATGCCAAAGCAGAATTTACAGGAATTACATTTGCAGGTAAAGGACAAAACCTCGATACAGGAGCTAAGATGGTGCATAATGCCCCTCATACATCTTCTTTAATCAACACAAAATCCATTTCTAAAGATGGTGGTGCTAGTACATTTAGAAGTTCTGTCATTGTAGCAAAACAAGCACAGCACAGTAAAGCCCTAGTTTCTTGCCAATCTTTAATGCTCGATAATATTTCTCGTTCAGATACAATTCCAGCAATGGACGTACGTACAAATAAAGCCAATGTCGGACACGAAGCCAAAATCGGTCGCATTAGTGATCAAGCTGTATTTTATCTCATGAGTAGAGGTCTAAGTGAAGCCGCTGCTCGTGCTATGATTGTAAACGGATTTGCTAATCCAATATCCAAAGAATTACCAGTAGAATATGCTGTAGAAATGAATCATTTAATTCAATTAGAAATGGAAGGCGCCATTGGCTAAAAGGAGATATGACTATGAATATAAAAATTGAACATGCGAATAGTTTACCAATGCCAACATGGCGTTGGTTAAAATTAAATGATACAACTATATCTTATGATAATATAGATAAATTAACTCCCCTCAAACCTCAAATCATCAATTCCACGGAAAATATTTCCCTATCTTCACAAAAAGATATAACTTTTGCCAACTTTCCTCACATCACTACTGGTATCGGCTCAGATGCTGGTAATTTTGTAGTAAATAATGCTAGTAACAAGAACTATTTCACTATCAAAGCAAATACGATTACCCAAAAACCTTTAATTTTCATTTATGATTTAACCGATAATCTTGATTTAATTGATGATAATTATATTTACGCTCAAGAAAATAGCCAAGCTACTATAATTATCGTTTACAATTCTCCTTATCATAATCAAGGTTTTCATGCGAGCAGTACAAAGATTTTCGCTGAAAAAAATGCTCAGATTAAAATAATTCAACTGCAAACACTCGGCAAAGATTATTTTAACTTTGATGATATTGGCACACTTGCTCAAGAAAATGCTCGTATATCCATTCAACAAATAGCTTTAGGTGCAAATAAAAATTATCTAGGTGCAAATATTGATTTATTACAAAATAATGCACAACTAGATTTCCAAACAGATTATTTAACTACTAAAAATCAAATGCTCGATATGAACTATATTGTCAATATCCTAGGTCAAAAGACCAAAACTAATTTAACGACAAATGGTATCTTAATGCATAACGCTCAAAAAACACATCGTGCAACTTTAGATTTTAAACAAGGTTGCAAAGGTTCTATAGGTACAGAAGCAGAAAATGTATTATTACTTGATGAAGATATCCACAATAAATCAATTCCTCTAATTCTCTGCGGTGAAGATGATATCGAAGGCAATCACTCCGCTTCTATTGGTGAAATGGATAAGGAACAATTATTTTATCTGCAAACTCGTGGCTTAAATGAAAGACAAATTCGCCAAATGCAAATTGACTCCAAACTTCAATTAATCACAACAAATTTACCTGAAGAACTTCACACTTATATTTCCACTTATCAACAGGAGGCTTTCTATCTTGAAAACTAATTTTCGCCAAGATTTCCCTATATTAAATGATGAAGCAAACCCTGTCGTTTATTTAGATAGTGCTGCTACTACGCAAAAACCACTAAGTGTGATAAAATCCCTAGAAAATTATTACACATCTCAAAACGCAAATCCCCTTCGTGGTCTCTATAAATTGAGTGCTACTGCTACAAGTGAATACGAACAAGCTCGCCACAGCGTAGCACAATTCATCAATGCTAATGAAGATTGTGAGATTATCTTCACTAGAAATACTACTGAATCTTTAAATCTCATCGCCTACACTTACGGCATGGAAAATATCCAAGAAGGCGATGAAATCGTAATCTCTATTCTTGAACATCATAGCAATATACTACCATGGCAAATGATAGCAAAATTAAAAAAAGCTACATTAAAATATATGTATATAAATGATGAAGGCATTATTTCTGATGAAGAAATCCAAACAAAAATCACACCTAAAACAAAGATAGTCTCTATCACTCAAGTTTCAAATGTCTTAGGCATTGCCACTCCTTTAAAAGCTATAATAAAAAAAGCTCATGAAGTAGGTGCTATCGCCATTGTTGATGGTGCTCAAGGTGCTCCTCATATGGCAACAGACGTCCAAGATTTAGATTGTGATTTTTACGCATTCTCCGGTCATAAAATGTTAGCACCTATGGGAATTGGCATTTTATATGGAAAAAAATCCATACTTGAACAAATGCCTCCATTCTTACGCGGTGGCGAAATGATCGAAACAGTATCTGAACAAGATGCTACATTTGCCCCACTTCCAGAAAAATTTGAAGCTGGTACACCTAACGTATCTGGAGCAATAGCATTAAAAGCCGCTATTGAATATATAAATCAAGTAGGATTTTCCTATATTGAACAACAAGAAGAAAAATTAATGAAAATCGCCATGGAAGAATTATCTAAATTGCCTTATATCACCATTTATGGTTCATCAGATTATAAAAAACATAAAGGTGTATTGAGCTTTAATATTCAAGATATTCACCCTCATGACGTATCTTCACTTGTCGATTATCATGGAAATATTGCCCTTCGTGCAGGCAATCATTGTGCTCACCCATTATTAAAATATCTAAATGCACAATCAACAAATCGCATAAGCTTTTATTTCTATAATACAAAAGAAGATGTTTATCAATTCATTGAACAAATAAAAAAAGTAAGGAGTTATTTAGGATACGATGTTTAATCTCTATAATGAAATCTTAACTGAACACAACCTTCACCCTAATAATAAATGTTCACTAGCAGATGCTACACATCACCAACACGGTATCAATCCTAATTGCGGTGATGAAATCACGCTCTCCTTAAAACTCAATAACAATATTATTGAAGATGCTAGTTTCCAAGGTTCAGGTTGTGCTATTTCCCAAGCTTCTACAGATATCATGATTGATTTAATGCTTGATCAACCAATCGACAAAGCTAAAGAATTATGTCGATTATTCATTGGCATGGTTCAAGGTACAATCACTGATGAAAAAGAGCTTGCCCCTTTAGATGAAGCTCTTACCTTTAAAAATATATCCAAAATGCCAGCTCGTGTAAAATGTGCCGTACTCAGCTGGCATACTATGGAAACAATCCTAGACAAAGCCCTCCAAAACTCTCAATAAATAAAAAGTATCATCTTGATTTAAATAGTTAAAATTAAGATGATACTTTTTTTATCTAAAAATTTACCAACCCAAATCAAGAAAAATCCCGCTAATCCTTGATAAATAAACATTTTCACTAAATCCCTTCAAATCTCATTATCGCTGGTGAAAAATAACTAAAATCCTTGTTTATCAATACTTTTAATAGTATAATAAAAACTATAAGGATTAATTTTTCTAGCATTTAACTTTAACAAGAGTTGTATTTGAATTTGCCTCCAAGGTGGAATATATTGCGGTATTTCTTCATTTAACTTTAACAAGAGTTGTATTTGAATATGCATAACATATTGCAAAAAATGCCATTTTTATAAAAATTTAACTTTAACAAGAGTTGTATTTGAATGTTTCTAATGCTTCATATCTACAAGCACTATTGAAGATTTAACTTTAACAAGAGTTGTATTTGAATAAGATAAACGATGATTATCTGCTGGTTTTTGATGAAATTTAACTTTAACAAGAGTTGTATTTGAATCGTATTTGGCTTAGCAAAACAGGAGATTATGGAAAATTTAACTTTAACAAGAGTTGTATTTGAATTTATTAAAAATTTAACAAATAATTAGAATTTTATATAAATAAAAAGAGATGAGGTATGTAAAATGAAAACTAAATGCTTATTATTTGTAATTTTAATGTTATTAATAACATTAATTAGTGGCTGTAGTAATGAAGGTGATAAGTACATAGGAAAATGGACTGGTTTAGAAAATCCTGATAGCCCACGCTCGTACATTCACCAAATGACAATAGAAAAAAATGGTGATAATTTCATTATAAAAAGAAAAATTGGCCAATATAATGAATTTAATCTAGACAGACAATTAGAATGGCATGATAGCACAGAAGATACCGATAGTGCTACTTTAAAAGACAATAAATTAGTCGTTGGTGGAAATTTAACAACCACAACATACACTTATATAGAAAAAGATAATACGCTTCTATATTCTGGAAATGGTGGAGTTTATTTGCAAAAAGATAATGATGGTAAAATATTAGAAGATTAAAAAAAACAAGCAGCAGATGCATTAACTAAATATTGGGAAGAAAATCCTTTAAAAAAGACAAGTTCTATAAATGATAATCCATTTGAAAAATACGGAAAAACAAAGTGGTAATAAAAAGCAGGGTTTAAACCCTGCTTTTTTTAATTTCCAAATCTCATAAAGCCTAATGCTGGCTCTTGAGGAGGTCTGTTTTCCTCATCAAAAGCACTAGGATTATATGGATCATAACCATAAAATTGACCAGCTTTTACCTTTTCTTTATCTAATCTATCAGCAGCAGCTTTTGTTTCTTGGTCAACTACATTATTGATAAAACGTGCTCCGTTTGTTTTTATTTTATCAATAGAATTTAATGTATTTACTATATTCATAGCATTTGCACGTTGTTTTTCGCCCAAAATACCGTCTGTTTGTGTATTTAATATTTCAGATTGTATGTTCATTCTATCATTTTCATTATTAATTGTTTCTTATATAATATCCGTTGCTTCTTTTTTTGTATAAGTTTGTTCTTCAGCAAGTTTAAGATTATACTCTTGGTCATCTAATGCTTCTTCAATTTTCCAAGACTTATAGTCTTTATCTTTAAAAACTTTATTAGGATTAATTAAACTTTTACCATCAGGTTTTATAACATTCTCCATTTATGCACTTATTTTATTTTCATCAATATTTATTTTCTAAACTATTTTTTATAATATAAAGTATTTATGCTATTTTCTTTATACTATCTACTAATTTTTTATAATCTATAATGTGTTTCCCTAGTTTTAAACTATCAAATTCCAAATTCTCTAACGTTCTCAATAAATAAAAACTATCATCCTAACTCAAATAGTTGAAAATTAAAATTCTTGTTTATTAATACTTTTAATAGTATAATAAAAACCATAAGGATTAATTTTTCTATCATTTAACTTTAACAAGTGTTGTATTTGAATTTATTAAAAATTTAGCAAATAATTAGAATTTTATATAAATAAGAAGAAATGAGGTATGTAAAATGAAAACTAAATGCTTATTATTTGTAATTTTAATGTTATTAATGACATTAATTAGTGGCTGTAGTAACAATGAAGGTGATAAGTACATAGGAAAATGGACTGGCTTAGAAAATCCTGATAACCCCCAATCTTATATTTATCAAATTTCAATAGAAAAGAATGGAAATAATTTTATTATAAAAAGAAAAGTTAGTAACTATAATGAATTTAATACAGATAGACAATTAGAATGGCAAGAAGGCGAAGAAAAAACTGAAAGTGCTACTTTAAAAGATGGTAAATTAATAAGTGGAAATGATATTGCTTCAATATCGTATACTTATATAGAAAAAGATAATAGTATTCTTTATTCTGCAAAAGGAATTTATTTACAAAAAGATGATGACGGAACAATATTTGAAAACTTAAAAAAGCAAGCTGCAGATACTTTAACTAAATATTGGGAAGAACATCCTATGATCAATAAAACACCTATTATTGATGACCCTTTTAGCAAATACGGCAAAACAAAACAATAAATAAAAAGTATCATCTTGATTAAAATAATTTAAAACTAAAATTAAGATGATACTTTTTTTATTATATATCTTTCTACTAAACTAAATGAAATTAATCCTATAAAATGATAAATTATATTTTATTTTGTATATATCCAATAGTTTTAGGTACATATTAGTAGATAGTTTTATTCTATATATTTAATTTTACCATCTATATTTATAAAATTAGGATATACAATAGCATCTATTAATTTATTATTTCGTAAATTATTTAAATCTTGTCTTATTAAATCCAACAAAACTTTATCAGATAATATTTCATTCATAGAAATATAATATGTACTAGATAATTCATTATCATCTAGTACATTATTTATATAAATTTTTAAATCTAAATTATTATTTAATATATTTATTAAATCCTTAGATTCTAAAAATTTTAATCTAAGATTATGAAGTTTTTTCTCTATCTCACTTGAAGTTTTTTCTTCAAAAATTTTAACCAAAGTACCAATACGATTATCTTTATTATCTATCCGCCAAATGTCTACACTATATTTTTCAAATACCATCACATCTATTACTTCAAAATCATTAAAACAAGAAATAAATTCTAATATATACCTAGAAGCATAAATATTGAGTTTACAAACTTCTTTACAATATATTTCATTAATTTCTATAACTTTTTCAGGTAATATAAACTCATTTCCTTTTTTTTGGGGAATTATTGTATCTTTTGTAAAATATATCCTTTTATTAAGAAATGCTTCTACAAATTTAATATAATTTTCTTTCTTTATCTGTGATAATTGCTGTTCTCGTTGGTTTTTAGCTCCATTATTATAAGAATATGCTATTATTAATCCACAAATAGATACTATCCCTGTTATCACTTTTAAAATATCATCTAAATTAAAATTTAAAAATATACTAATAAACATTAAAGATACTATAATATTCTTGCCTATATTCTTAAACATAGATTGTATTTTTTTCATATAATAAATCCACCTCAAATAAAATTCTATGTTATAATAGTTTTCGTTGCTCTGACCCAATCTGGCAACAGAGAGGGGGGGCTCATCATGAGTTTGACAGATTTCGTTTTACTTGTCATGGTAAATATAATCTCATATTATATTTGCAAATGGATAGACAAGTATTTTGTTGAGTAACTATCCTGTCGCTCTAGCATTAGCGTAATAATGTAAAAAAGCCTTAGGAACTGACCCTTCCTAAGGCTTTTGTGCGTCATCATGAGTTTGATTTCGTCTATACTTAGTATAGCATATTACATAGATTTTGCAATATAAAGCTTATTATTGTCATGCAAATAAAAAAATAAACTTATAAATAAAAAATATCTTACCTTATAATGAACTACACTCTAAAATTTAGACAAAAATCTCTTTGGGAATGTAATTAAGAATTAAAATAATACTTTTAAAATAAAACTTTACCAGATAAAATCAAGAAAAATCTCGCTAATCCTTGATAAATAAACTTTTTCACTAAATCCCTTCAAATCTCGTTATCGCTGGTAAAAAATAACTAAAATCCTTGTTTATCAATACTTTTAATAGTACAATAAAATCATAAAGATTAATTTTTCTAGCATTTAACTTTAACAAGTGTTGTATTTGAATTTATAGATGTTGGTAGAGATGATACAGGCAAACGTAATTTAACTTTAACAAGTGTTGTATTTGAATTTCATTTTTACTTTTTAGGTTAGGGGGTGGTTAGCCATTTAACTTTAACAAGTGTTGTATTTGAATTTCATTTTTTTACTTTTTAGGGGGTTTGCACCCCCATTTAACTTTAACAAGTGTTGTATTTGAATTTATCATATTTAGGATTTTTTATACAAATATGATATTTAACTTTAACAAGTGTTGTATTTGAATAGGCGATGATACTGGGGTTACAAAATATTATTGGATTTAACTTTAACAAGTGTTGTATTTGAATTCATAACGCTATCTTTTGCATACAGATTAGCTACACATTTAACTTTAACAAGTGTTGTATTTGAATCTGTGCAACAAAGTTTATGTGGCCAAGATGGAAAAAATTTAACTTTAACAAGTGTTGTATTTGAATCACCAAGAACGTGTATTTTTACTCGTATAAATTACTATTTAACTTTAACAAGTGTTGTATTTGAATTGATGTACCACAATGGGGATTATCTGGACGATTATTATTTAACTTTAACAAGTGTTGTATTTGAATAGCTCTTATAAAAAGTTTTGAAAGAAATGTTGTTGGCATTTAACTTTAACAAGTGTTGTATTTGAATTTAAAAATTACTCCTAAAATAATCTATAACAAAAAATTTAACTTTAACAAGTGTTGTATTTGAATCTGTGCTTTGTGGCAAATACTTATAATTTCTGTTCTATTTAACTTTAACAAGTGTTGTATTTGAATAGATTTATGTTTAATAGATAGTGGTTATAGAACAGAATTTAACTTTAACAAGTGTTGTATTTGAATTTTAAAACATTTTATCTTATACCAATAAATTTAATAAATTTAACTTTAACAAGTGTTGTATTTGAATTTAATATAGTCAAATTCATATTTATTTTAGCATTTAACTTTAACAAGTGTTGTATTTGAATCCAAATTTGTGTAAATTAGTACAAAGTAACGTAGAAATTTAACTTTAACATGAGCTATTATTAATAATATTCTTAGTTCATTAGAAAGTTTATTTTAATAAGAGGTGACTAATATGAGTAATCTTGCATATACTGATGATTATAAGGAACGTTTTGAATTAATTGACGGAAAAATTATTATGATGTCGCCACGTCCTAGAATAGCTCATAGCAGAGCATTAGGTAATATTTTTAGAGAATTTAGTATATATTTAAAAGGTAAAAAATGTGAAGCTTTTGCCGATGGTGTAGATGTATATTTAGATGAAAAAAATCATTTTATTCCTGATGTAATGATTATATGTAATAAAGATATTATCACTGACTTAAATATACAAGGTGCTCCAGATTTAGTAGTAGAAGTCTTGTCTCCATCTACAGCCAAAAATGACAAAGGGATAAAAAAAGATATTTATGAAAAATTTGGCGTAAAAGAATACTGGATAGTAAATACTGTAGATAAATCTGTAGAAGTATATTTAAATAATAATGGTCGATTTTACTTAGACAATGTTTATGCATATTTCACAGATGAAGAAATAGCTGAAAATGATGCTTTAGCGAATGACGATAAAAATAAGCTTACTATTTACACTGATATAAAAGTATCTGTTTGTGATAATTTAGTGATTAAAATAAAAGATATATTTGAAAATATATAGATTTAGCTTTTATACCTATTATTATATATATGATGGATTGTATAATGAAGTGCGACACCTAAAAAATAAAAAAACTCATTATGAATTTTCGTGTAAAATAAAGTTACCACACAAAACCTACAC
>OGMN01000373.1_pt1 | contig 51543 bp, 40 predicted proteins | sample 1573211 | NCBI WGS metagenome assembly OGMN01 (sample SAMEA2581876, study PRJEB24529) | metagenome | biome: Human gut stool | place: China | collected 2011
GCGCTGATCGGCCGCAACAATCCCCGCTGGTGCATCACCTACATCGCCACGATCACTTACGGCGCGGTCATCGTGCCCATTCTGCAGGATTTCCATGCCAACGACGTGATCCACATCATCAACCATTCGGAAAGCCGACTGCTTTTCCTGGGCGACACGTTCTGGGACGCGATCGAAGCCGACCAGATCCGGAAAGTCGAAGCCGTCTTCTCGCTCACGGACCTGAACGCGATCTACGAGCGCCGGGATCCGAAGAAGCTGACGGATTTCCAGAAGAACCGCGAAAATCACTTCCGCAAAGCCTATCCGAAAGGGTTCGGACCGGAGCATATCCGCTTCCACAAGATTCCCAACGACCGGATGATCCTGCTCAACTACACCTCGGGAACGACCGGCTATTCGAAAGGCGTCATGCTCTCGGTCAATAACCTGACGGGCAACGTGCTCTTCGCCAAAGGAGCCATAAACACCCAAACCGGCACGAACTATTTCCAGCGCGGCGGACGCACGCTATCGTTCCTGCCTCTGGCACATGCCTACGGCTGCGCATTCGACTTTCTCGCGCCGCTGGCCGTCGGAGGCCACATCACCCTGCTGGGCAAAATTCCCACTCCGAAAATCCTGATCGAAGCCATGCAGGTCGTGCGCCCCACGATCATCTGCTGCGTACCCCTGATTCTCGAGAAAGTCTATCGCAAACAAGTACTGCCGCTGCTCGAAAAGGGTCCGATGAGCATCGCTATGAAGATTCCGCTGCTGAATACCGCCTTGCGCTCGGTAATCCGCAAGAAGATGATGGAATCGTTCGGCGGAGAGGTGAACATCTTCATCGTGGGCGGTGCACCGATGAACATGGAAACCGAGGCTTTTCTGATGAGCATCAAATTCCCGATTACCATTGGATACGGCATGACCGAATGCGCCCCGCTCATCAGCTTCACTCCCGACAACGAATTCAAGGCCGGTTCCTGCGGGCGTTTCCTTTCGGAATTCCTTCAGGTGAAGATCGACTCGCCCGATCCCGAACACGTCGCGGGCGAAATCCTGGTGCACGGCGAGCACGTCATGATGGGTTACTACAAGAACGAGGAGGAAACCCGGAAGGTTCTGGACGAAAAAGGGTGGCTCCATACGGGCGACATCGCCACGATGGACCCGGACGGCACGCTTTACATCCGCGGCCGATCGAAAACCATGATACTCACGGGGAGCGGACAGAACATTTATCCCGAAGAGATCGAAGACAAACTCAACAACATGTACATGGTCCAGGAATCGCTGGTTCTGGAGCACAACGGTCGTTTGACGGCACTGGTCGTACCCGACTTCGAACAGGCGGAGCTCGAAGGGATCGATAAAGAGGAACTGCCCCGAATCATGGAAAACAACCTCAAGGAGCTCAACAAACTGTTGGCATCCTACGAACAGGTCGCAAGCATCACGGTCTATCCCACCGAATTTGAAAAGACGCCCAAACGCAGCATCAAGCGTTACCTATACAATACGGCTCTGCTGGAGAAATAGGCCGATTCGATGACGCACGAAAAATCGCTATCGAAGGGTTTTCCGCCGACAATCCGACAAGTTTCCCTTCGAAACAGCTTGCCGCCTTTTCAGGCGGCAAGCTGTTTCGAAGGCTCCTCGGAAATCTTCGCAATAGTCCGTACGATTGTCCTTACCTTTCACTATCTTTGCAGAAAACAGGATGCGCCTCGGAAAACGATGAACAAGTTCCCGTTTTCTTCTCGGCTTTCACTATCTTTGTATTTGTAGAAGATAGGATGCGGTTCGGCAATCTTTGCGTGCAAGCCTGCACGATTGACCTCACCTTTCACTATCTCTGACACCGAACATTTCGCCTCGACAAAATGCAAATAAATTTGCGTTTGCCTCCGGCTTATCGCTATCTTTGCCAATATGAAATTCAGCAGCAAACAAATGATCGGAGAAAACCTCCTGTACCTGATGGTATGGATGGTGATTATCCTAGTACCGGTCCTCAACTCGAAAATGCTCGAAGAGGTACACGTCAGTCTGGAGAACATCCTGATCGCCTGGCTAAAAATCGCACCTTATCTGCTGATCTTCATCATCCACAACAGCCTGATCGCTCCCAGACTGTTACTGCGAAAACATCGTTATGTATGGTATCTGGTCGTCAATCTGCTGACCATTACGGCCGTTTTCTCGCTGGTCGCCATTTATGAAAAATACGCTCCATACGACACCGAACCCTACATCCTGAACGGCAAAGCGTCATTCACCGATCTGGCGATCTATTGGAACATCCTGCTGGGATTCTTCATGACGGGCCTGAACATGGGTATCAAACTGCTGTATCGCTCCCTGCGCGACGAACAGCAAATGGAGGAGCTCAAACGTCAGAACCTGCAAGCGGAAATGGATTATCTGCGATACCAGATCAACCCCCATTTCTTCATGAATACGCTCAACAATATCCACGCCCTGATCGACATAGATACCGAATACGCGAAAAGCGCCGTCATCGAACTGTCCAAGATGATGCGGTACGTTCTCTACGAATCGGGCAGCGAAACCATATCGCTCAAAAAGGACATCCAATTCATCGAGAACTACATCGAGTTGATGCGCATCCGCTACGACAGCAGCATCGACATCCGTTTCGACTATCCGGACTCGATCCCGAATAAAGTGGCCATCCCGCCCCTGCTGCTGATCGTATTCGTCGAAAACGCGTTCAAGCACGGAGTAAGTTATAACCACGCCTCGTTCATCCATATCCGAATCGGCTACCGGGACGACGCGGTGACGGCCGTCATCAGCAACAGCCGTCACGAAAAATCCCGGCCGGGTACTACGGGTATCGGACTCGAAAATGTCAAAAAACGGCTGGCATTGATTTACCAGGACAACTATACGCTCTCAATCGACGATTCCGATCCGGCCGTCTATACCGTCAAACTCATAATCCCCATCATGCCATGCTGAAATGTATCGCCATAGATGATGAGCCGCTGGCACTGCGGCAATTACAGGGTTATATCGCCAAAATCAATTTTCTGAAGCTCGAAAAAGCATTCACCAACGCCATCGAAGCCCAGCAATATCTAGCCGGGAATCCGATCGACCTGATTTTCGTGGATATCAACATGCCCGACCTGAGCGGTGTGGAGTTCGTACGTTCGCTCGTCAGCCGCCCGATGATTATCTTCACGACGGCTTATTCGGAATACGCCGTCGAGGGATTCAAACTCGATGCGATCGACTACCTGCTCAAACCGTTCAGCTTCGCTGATTTCAGCCGCTCGGCAGCCAAGGCGCAGTCGCTGTACGAACTGCTGGCCTATCGGAAGACACAAGGAAACGCTCCTGCCCCGGAAGCCACTCCACGCGACCGGGAGTACATCTCGATCAAAGCCGACTACAAAACGACACTGGTACGCATCAGCGACATCGTTTATCTGGAAAGCGAAGGCGAATACGTACGGCTCCATCTGGACGACCGATCGACCATCACGACTCTTTTCCGGCTCAAGAACATGGAAGCGGCCCTGCCGTCGGAAATGTTCATGCGGGTCCATCGCTCCTACATCGTCAATCTACAACGTATCAGGAGCTACGTAAAAGGCCGGGTTTTCGTAAGCGACAGCGAATACATCCCCATCGGCGAGAACTACCGGGAAACGTTCCAACGGTACATCGAAACCCATTACCAGAATCTATAACGGAGAATCGCGTCCGAAATCTTGAGGAAAAATCGTACCCGTCCCGGAACGGGCATTCGACAGCCCGGCAGCAGACAACAAAGCGCGATCATATGCTTTCGGGGTACCTATGGGAGGCAAACATATGGCGGTGTGTCATAAAGGCGCACTGTTACGTCATTATCGGGATGCGAGTTAAATCATTTACGACAGTAAATTCCTGTTGCCCTTGCCCTCAATGCCTCGCTCTGCATCCATTCTGACTCCCCTTAAGGATTGTGCTCGACACAGTCCCTTGTCGGCATTACAGACGCGGCCACAGCCAGCAGACAAGCCCCCTCGAATTCGATACTGTGAGCATGGGATAACGATATATGGAAAGATATGAATCCCCAATATAAACTCTGCATTCCCAGAGTACAGGCACGCTTGCCACCAACCCCGACTATGAGGGGCGAATCTTATTTGCGATCGGCCAGGCAGCTCTGAATATCCAGACTGACCGGCTCACCGTTGAGAGAAAAAGAGAGTGTGCAATCCTCGAAAGCGGTAAGTTTCTCGAACTGCAAAATAACGGTGGAATTATCGCCCCAAATTGCATCGACACTCTTTGCCTGGAAGGTTTTACCACTGTTATAAAGCACCACATCTTCGATTGAAAGTCCGTTGGTTTCATCACGGTCGGATGCAGGGATTTCAATTTTGATAGTTGTTTTGCCGTGTTTGTTGTTCAAACTCAAAAATTTGGGAGTTGCATGGGCGCTTCCTATCGCCAGCAGAGCGGCAGCGCACGAAAGAATAATTTTTTTCATAGCAAATGAATTTGAAGTGATGTAAAAGAGTTGATTTCCAATCGTTACGAAATAATATCCAAGATACGAAATAATGTCTTTTACTATATGCAGAAGATTCCGATATTTTTACAATAAATTATTGTGGGGGGGGGCTTTTACTCTTTTCGGTACAAAACTAATATAAAAATCCCCCCCCCAAATATTTTGATTAAATTAACCAAAATATATCCGAATGCAAAAGTATCGGGAAAAATCCATGCGCATCAGGCCCGCATAAAGCCTATGACTTACAAGCGGGGAAAACGGTCCATACGGGTATATCGCCCCTCGGCATACTCGTAACAATAGTGCACCAGGCCGTTGGTCAGGACCACGTAACGGGCCCCCAGCACCGAATTGTACCGGACGGCCTGCGCCAGCACCTGACGGTCTATTCCGATCCCGGCAGCCTTGCACTCGACGAGCATCAGCGGACAGGCCCGATCGTCCACGACCACCACATCGGCACGCTGCGGAGATCCGTTCATCGCTACGGCATACTCCTGGACGATCCGCATGGGCTGTGCTCCGCAATGGGAAATCAGAAACCCGATCAAATGACGGCGCACCCACTCCTCGGGAGTCAGCACCAGGTAGATTCCCCGAAGCGGGTCCCAGACGGTCGTCTGCTCCCCGCGCTGCGAAATCCGCAATTTGACGGCAGGAAAATTGAGCCGGGGATAGTCGGGAGTCATATTCGGAAAAAATTAGTAACTTTACAGGGACAAATATACGAAAAGGCGACGGAATCCGTATCGCCCCGCGTACAAAGAGCGCCAAGCCGCAGAGCACAGCGCAAAGCGGGAGCGAACGTACGGGTTCGCAGACAAAGAGTGCCGATCGTATCTTATTACTTAACTAAACAGCGAAAGGCGGACGGCGGGTCCAACTCGTCCGCATCCGCCCGAGCCGCATAAAAAATTTATCGCCTTATGAAGAGTCTTTTGACCTTGCTCCTTCTCTCTTCCGCATGGATGGCCTGCGCCCAGGATTACGCTTCGCCGGAGCCGGTCGAGATAGGCAAGGAGCTTTCCCGCACCACCTTCGTCGTCTATCCGACGGCAGAAGAAGCCGCCGCCGGATCGCGCGAAGCCTCCAAATACTTCACCCCGCTGGCAGAGTGGGAAAAGACGACGACCGAAGCCGGCACGGAGTTTTCCACGAAATTCACGGTGCCTTTCGCCTGGGTAAACCGCCAGGTGCTCCTGCATGTGGAGTGGGCTTCGTCGGCCTACGAAATTCGCCTGAACGGGAAGGTCGCGGGGTATTGCCAGAACGGGAGCAATCCGGCGGATTACAACTTCACCAAACAGATCCGGGAAGGGGTCAATAATCTGACGATCAAGGTGCTGTCCAATCCAGCAAGCGCCGTACTCGAGAGTTGGACGCATCCCTCCGAACCGGCGTTAGGCAGTTGCTACGTATTTTCCCAGCCGACCATCCGCATCCGCGACCTGTTCACCAAAACGTACCGAAACGGCAGCGTCTTCAACGGCGAGGTAGGCATCGTGGTGAAAACCGACGCGCTGAATCCCAAGAAAGCGAAAATCCACTACGAACTGCTGACGCCGCAGGACGAAGTCGTGACATACGGCAGCCAGGAGATCGAACTCGACATGCGCAGGGAAGACACCCTGCGTCTGGTCGCCCAGATTCCCGATACGATGGTATGGAGCGCCCGCAACCCGATACTTTACACCCTGCGGCTCAAGACACAGACCGAAGGCCGTTATACGGAGTACGTATCGCTCAAGGTCGGCTTCCGCACCGTCGGCAACACCCGGGGGCAGTTGGCGATCAACGGGTATCCGGTAGCACTCAAGGCCGTACCCGACCTGGGTACGACCGTATCGCCGAGCCAACTGCTCGAATGGAAGGAACAGGGGTACAACCTGATTCTGCTTCCGGCAGGCGGCGTATCCGGTGCGCTGTACGACCTTTGCGACCGATATGGCTTCTATGTCGTCGAACAGGCTCCGATCAACACCAGCCGCAGCGGTATGTCCCGCCGCAAGGGAGGGAATCCCAGCAACGATCCCGCATGGCAGGCGGCCTATATCGCCCGTATCGAGGAGAGCTACCACACCACGAAACTGCATCCGTGCGTCGTAGCATTCTCGCTCGCCGAAGATTCCGCCAACGGAATCAACCTCTACGAAGGTTATCTCCACCTCAAGGGCCTCGAAAAGGAGCGCCCGGTTCTCTACCCCGATGCCGGCGGAGAGTGGAACAGCGACAAACTCCGGCTGTCGGCCGAACAATAAGGTTTCTGTCAAAGGATAAAAAGAGGCTGTGTCAAAACATCCTTTTTGAAAAATCCCCCCCCTGTTACAACTATCTGTAGCAGGGGCAAATCCTTCTATTTCGCATTATGACATACTCCTCTTTTTGGCATACAGGAACGAAGCAAGCCCCCTCGAAATACGATGGCACTGATAGCACGATACACCGGCATGCAGGCAACAAGCGCCCTGCTTTTGCCGCAGAAAGGCCACTCCTTATGCTCAGAACCGAATTCGCACCAGGGATCACAGGTCCCAATGCCGGAAATCATGTACCCAGCATCAAAAAAAAAACGAACAATCGCCCGAATGAACCGCACAGCCAATAAAAACCATATAGTCTACATCACAAGAACAACCGCCCCGTACAAACAACATATATATCCGTATAAAAAAACCGTATAACCGACGTCATGAACCCATACTTCGCAGCGAGATTCACAGGACCTGGGCCGAATACAGGATTATAGGTCTGGACCGAAAATCAAATGCCGCCCCCTTCACGGACCTTGACTTTCCGGCACAATTCGGTCTGACATCGTTCCCGAAATCCAAATAAGACCGATCCTTTTTCGATCATCATCGTTCAAAACACAAATGGACGGATCCACCCTTTCGGCCGGGACTGGTGCGCCCACAAAACCATCCATCACCGCTCCCATATCGCCCGATAAGAAAAGCCACTCCGGAGCTACCAACAATACGCTCCAACCAATAACAAACTCCCCGAATCAGCCGGTAACTCTCCCCGGTAGCAAACAAAATGCCCAGGACCTCCGGAAAACATTTCCGGACCGGCCGTAAGCACGCCCAATTAACAGAAAAAAGCTTCTCTCGACAGACAATCCGAGCAACAAAAAGAGGGGAAGAGATCGCTCTCTTCCCCTCCGGGATTCCGTTACTCATCGAAGATCGACGAATAACTGTTCGACTTCAAATTATCGAATATTATCAGTGATATTCTTCAACTGTGCATCCACATCGAAATCCACGTTCACCGTCGCCTCCTTTTTAGGCGTATTGAAGATAGTGGCTTTTCCATGGTCCATACGCTCACGCTCGATCTGAATAAACGAAGCCTGGCTGAAGCGGATCGGAGCAGAGAGGCTCACTTTCGATACGGTCGATACACTGGACTTATCCTCGCGCTTATCGTCGAAACCATCGGTCGGAGCAGTATCGATATCCCCCTGGTGGTCAGGATCGTTCATCATGATTGTTTCGTAGCCCAACGGTCCCCAAGCACCGGTTTCGTCCTGACCTGCATAGTAGAAGCCCCAAGGACCTACTCCCGGCGGGGAACAACGACCGTGCTTAGCATCCTTATAGATGGCTACAAACGGATAATTCTCGAAATAATCGAAGATCAACATATCCGGCAGAGGCAGATCGCCACCACGAGGAGCATGGACAAAGACCCACGTGTGAGCAGTTTCCTCACTAGTCGGCTCCGCTTGGTAAACGCATACATACTGCACTCCCTTATAGTCCTTCCAAGCCGAGGGATAACGAGCTGCAAGTTCATCACCGTTGTAAACCTGCCATGTTCCAGACACAGTTGCGTTATCATTACGCGGCAGCGGTTTCGACTCAACCCGGCCGGTCGACAAGTCGGACTGATAGGTACCGCTCGCATAAGCAAAACCATAAGCTACATACTGGGTACCGGGCGTACAATCGGTCGACAATATCTCCTCACCCACATACTGCGACAAGTCTCCGCCGCCATCGCCATGAATCAAATCGTCGAGGAACTTAAGCCAGTTGCCGTTATACGAATCGAAGACTTCTGCGTTAATGATACCGACATGATACCAAACGTCGTCGTGAGACGGAGTAACTTTACAAGTAAAGCTACGCATTTCGATCTCCGAGAACTCGAATTCCAACTTAAAATCTGTAGGAGCGACATATTCCGGAGTCGTGAATTCGGTCACCGAAACATCGGTAGTACGATGTCCGTATTTGTCGAAACCGAAAATAAAGATTTCGTAAGTGCTCTCCGGCTCGATACGCCACTCCTGATCGGCCCCCATCTTGGTCGTCATTTCGCCTTTCTGCACCCATTCGTTGGTCTGCCAGTTGGGAGGGGTGCCATCACCCAGGCCCGAACCGGAATCATACATATCCAGACGCTGGAGCAGACGCTCGACACAAACGCTTTTACCGTATTTCTCGGCACTGCCGCCGGGATACATACCGATGAAATATTTCGTCTCCAGATTCGAGGGCGTAATCTTGATCTCGCAATCCTGAGCTGTCACATTCAACTTCTCGACCGTGAACGTGCAATTATCGGTTACAGGAATCTCTCCGGTCGTAACCGTGAAATATTCCTCGGCATTTTCGCTGTTGATATTGTAGTTGTCATCCATGCCGAAGCACCAGAAATAGTAGTCGTTACCGCCCCATACACGGTTTTTTAAAGACGTGTTCAACATGAACTTCTGCTCGCCCTGATAAAGAGTCGGACGCTGCTTACGCGCACTGGACTGCAACTCCTGCAAATACTCTTTGCTGGTCCACTCGTCAACCTTGTAAACATAACTGTTCATCGTCGAGAACATCCACTTCGCATCCGGATTGCTCGGAGTGATCGTTACCTCTACGTTGTAAGGATTGTTGTCGGGATAAGGGTCGGCATTGACCTGCTTGGAAGTAACCGTGAACGTAAGGTCGGTCATCTCGACATTCTGGGTCGTGAACTCCGCCTTGAAAAGGTCCGTAGTAGGCACGCCCTCGGACGTACAACCGTACACATACCCATAATATGCCGTATTGGCAAGCGACAAGTCATCCACGGTATTGGTCTTCGAACCTTTCATGAGTAAGATGTTCAACCATTCAGACAACTTCATCCCCCGACTTTCGGCCTGTTCTTTCACCGCCTCCAAGTCGGCCTGAATGAAAGCCTCGTCGGACTCGAACGAATCGACGTATTCTTTAGTCATAAAAGCGCACAGATAGGTCTCGCTCTCGTTCGAAGGAACGATCTGCATTGCACAGCCGTTTGCCGTAATCGACTTCGGATCGATCGTAAGTTCGAACGTCATGGTACCACCCTGATTTACGGTAACGACTACATCGGCTGCCCCCGTATAAGAAAGGGTGATCTGCCCCGAACGAGACTCGACACCCTCGTCGAGTGCAGTGTAATCAAACTGGACGTATCCCGGCTCCGCATAGTTGAAATTCTTGATCCAATCCACGTTCGTCGTTGCCTCGACAATAGACGATTTATCGGCCCCTTGAATTTCATACGCCAAACGACCCGTTCCAGCGTTTTTCGATAAGGAAAGCGTAGTTTTAGCTACGATGGTGACGCTGTAATCCACGCCATCGTCGCTTCAGCCACTGCTTGCACTCACCATTGCGAGCATCGCCACAAGCGCCATCGCAAAAGAAAAATACTTTTTCATAGAAAAAAATAACAAGTAGTTTAGTGAAAGAGCTACCGGATCGAAATCCGGACACCCTTTCGGGTTAATAAAAATTAAAAGTTAGGTATTAAAAACATCATAAAAAAGCGAAAATCCACCATGCAAGTATCGTAGAATAATCCTAATACACAATATAACCAACAAAATTCAATTCTTTTGTCCCGTCCGTTCCCCAGCGTATTCCTGCGATAAAGCAACTGCACCGAACGGAATCAATATTCTCGCCTTCATTCGGAATCGAATTCTTAATCCGAAATTCTCTCAAAGGTAGGAAATTAATCTAACTTAAACAACTTTTTAAGACAGTTTTTTCAATAAAAAAGCAAATCAAAAATCACAATATATTGAATATCTTACATTTAAAATTCAAATATTCGTACCTACAAAAAATCCCCCCCCCAAAAAAAATGATTTTTAGCCCACAGGCGGCGTTTTTTCCATCACCTGGACGGATGTACCGAAATAATAAATCTTGAAACATAATAATTCGGTAACCAGTCGATGCACCTATATAACTTAAATAATATTTTATTTAGTATATACACAAGATAAAAAAAAGCAAAATTCCGTTTCGAAGCCCTCCTCTGCATTTTTTACGAAGAAAAAATATTTTTTTCTTGCAGAAATAAAAAAAACATCCTACATTTGCACCTGCAAACGCCTCTTTAGCTCAGTTGGTAGAGCACGACACTCTTAATGTTGGGGTCCAGGGTTCGAGCCCCTGAGGGGGTACGGAAAGGCGGAAAACTTAAGTTTTCCGCCTTTTTTATTGTCCAAACAGCCCCTTATAGCTGATATATCTTACCGTTTCGTGTATCTTTGTAATTGGATCCCACCGTAAAGGATCTATGTAGGATAAAAAAATTTTACAAAGTCCCTTATTCAGCCGAGGTATAAAGATAAATTCAAACAGGTTATGGAGATCAATAAAGATAACTGGAAGCAGATCGATCTAAATGTGGACAGCCTGTGGTTGATCCCCGAAAGAGATAGGCAAGGCAAGCACAAGAATATCTATCACGGCAATTTCGTTCCCCAACTACTCAAACGCTTACGAATGCCGGAAATACCGTGCTGGAGTTGTTCGCAGGCAGCGGGACTACCCTGTTCGCATATGAAAACCTGCGCAAAGATTACATCGGATTCGCCCCCCCAAAAAAATTATCGATTATGTCAATAGCATTATGAGCGAATGGTCTTCGATCAACTACGCAATCAAGAGTGTCGATGTCACCGATCGACAGCCGTTTTCCGAGGCGATCGCAGCATAGCTGGGCGAAAGGCACCGAGAGGAGGTCGATTTTATGATCGCTCATCCGCCTTATCTGGACATCGTAAAATTCACCGACGACAGCAGGGACCAGTCCAATATTTCGGACATCGATGCTTTCTAAAAAAAATTGTCGAACGCAATAGCCACGGCTTCCGATACTTGAGAAAGAACGGTTATTTTGCGATAGTCACCTGGGGATATTTCTGAAAAAAGCGAAGTGATTCCTTTGGCTTTCAAGATAATGGATTCCGTAAAACAACACCTGAAAGTCAAGTTAAAGGGCATCGTGGTTAAAAATATCGAAGGGAATCGCGGTAAATTAGGCGCACAAAACATCTGGAAATACAGAGCGTTGAAAAGCGACTACTTTTTATTCAACCGAGCAGAGTTTCCGAGTACATCTGGAGCACATGTTCGCAGGCACGAGATCCAGAAATAAAACCGTAGGTTTCAACCGATCAGCACATTCCAATATATCAGTTGCTCAAACGGGAAATACACTGGTTGCAATGATGGCCGATTTCAGCCGGGTACGCGCGAACGATTATGCGATATTTTACGTGCAGACATCGAAAGGAAAAGAAGGGAAATTTTACGGCATATATCAGATCGCCAGTGACCCTTTCCTTAAACCCGACGGTTACTATTTGCGCGAGAAACTTTGGATAAATCTGACATTCCGGGTATTGAGCAAACCGTACGAAGTATTTGCAAAAGGGGCTTCCGAATGGGAGGCTTTGGATGATATAATAAGGTATATAGGCCCCTATCAAATGCTGTGCAGTTTGATATACAGAAAGCTGAAAGGCAATCGCGGAAATACCATGCTTATGCCCTATGAGGCAGAGCGGTTGTTTTCTTTAATCCGCTCGAAAAAATAACCATAAGGCCCTCAACGGGAACAGTTTCACCGATGAAAACAGAAGACAAGTCGAAAATATGTTGCAAACTGAAGTATATGCCGACGAAACACAGACCGCGTTCGACATCTTGCCCCGACTGATCTACAAGAGACGCAACAGGAAAGCCTATAAAGTACATTTGCAGATGTATTTGGCGCAACATATCGGCAGGGATCCGATCTTGAACCGGGCCCTTAAAGTCAATTGCAAAAACATAGAATAGTTAGGAAACAAGGTTTCATGCGGCATCGGCATGCAGCGAATCGATGTGATGTTTTCGCAGAAAATAGATGAAAAAACAAAATAGATCGTACCTATCGAACTGAAGGCCGTAACTAATCCCAGACAGATATCCCGATATATAGACTGAATAGAACAGTAGTATATTCCCAACAGACCGAGCGTAATACATCCAATCCTGATATGCCCGGAATCAGAACTCGGTCAAAAAAACATCAACGCATTCAGAGCGTTCGACACAAAATCCAATAGACGTTACCTCCTATCCTTGGAATATTATAGAATTTACAGACGACGAAGAAATGCTGAAGTTTAATAATATCATGTACGAGTGATGAATTACATAGGATCGAAATATTCGCTGCGGGATTTTATCGACAATACGATCAAAAAGGTCGTCGGCGATAATCCATCGGATATGGTATTCTGCGATCTCTTTGCAGGTACGTGTATCGTAGGGCTCATTTCAAAACACGAGTTAGCAAAGTAATAGCCAATAATTGGAAGTATTACAGTTATGTCCTCAATCGCAACTATATAGGCAACTGCTACGAACTTGCGAACAAAGCCGATTATATAGAAATACTGAACTCGCTGTCAGGGACAGAGAATGGTCTCATATACTCTCAATATTGTCGAGGGGGGGGTAATGACCGTCAGTATTTCTCCGATGACAACGATCAAAAATAGATGCCATCAGATCGACTATCGAGCATTGGCAGAAACCGGAGAAATATCCGACGATTTATACTATTTCCGGCTGTGCTGTCTGCTCGAAAACGCAGCCAAATGCGCCAATACGGCATCCGTATACGGAGCATTTTTCAAACATCTCAAACAGTCAGCACAGAAAACGCTCGTTATCGCTCCCGCAGATTACCAAATAAACAACGGCGAACACGAAGTGTACAATGAAGATGCGAATAGTCTGATTAAGCGGATCGAGGGCGATATTTTATACCTCGACCCACCGTACAACTCCCGACAATACAGCGCAAACTACCATCTGCTGAACACGATTGCCGACTATAAATCATTTACTCCGAAGGGAAAAACGGAGCTAAGAGAATACAACAAATCGAATTATTGCAGTAAGGCGAAAGTACAGCATACATTCAAAGATTTGATCCGGAACGCCCGGTTCAGATACATCGTATTGTCGTACAATAACGAAGGCATAATGCCAATGCAGACCATCGAACAGATAATGACCAAATATGGCAATTATCAGATGTTTCAAAAGGAGCATCAGAGATTCAAAGCAGACAAGACTGAAAATAAAAACCACTTGGCCGATACCACCACAGAGTACCTACAGGCGAAACAGAATCCGCAATAGTCGCCCGACTCATAAAATGCGACGCGACAAAATATGGAAAAATACAGTATCTTTCGGGAAACAGGAAAACAAATCGGATCCGCACGGCTAACCGGCAGAGCTGAAATCGTCCAAATGCTGAATCAGGGAAAAAGTATCGCGGCAATCTGCAAGGAATACGGGATCGCGAGAAACACCTTCGATCGGTTCAGAAGACAATACACCTATACTATTATAAAAGGAGAGAAAAAACGCTGGAGGGTAAACGGAAATGCTGCGGAGTTAAAAGAGAAAATACATGCAACGCTATAAACTGATGACTTTCCTCCCAACACAGGATAAGAAGGGGAGAGGGAAAAAGCCTGTCGCCACTCCGAAAGCGGCCCTCCACTGTTGCTGCACAAGGTCAGAAGGACAGCTGCGGCAAAAGCAGAATCAAACCTCGTAGCCCACACGCCCCCAACTGCATTCGATATTCACAAGGGAAGGGAACCTCTTTTTCCGCAATCTTTTATATCCGGAATGAAAGATCAGAAACGGATTCCGGCGAAATCCGTCTTTCAACGGATCGTCGATACGGCATCGAACTCTTCGGGAGCGTAAGTCCGCAAGGCGAGTTTTTTAACCCAAACGACGAAGATCCCCGTGAGTACCAAGTTCAGCACGAGGGTCAGCACCGAAATAACCAGTGCCGGACCGCCCAAGCTATATCCCAGCGCAATGAAGATAACGCCCGCCCCTACCTCGCCGCGGGTAAACATACCGATCGAAAGGGCCAGACGTTCGCTCAACTTCCGATCACGATAAAAAAACATCGGGAAAAGTTTGCCCAGGTTGGACAGCAACGAGACGATCACCACATGGAATGCGATCACGCCCCACGACATCATGGGCTGCGAACCGGTCACGGAAGAAGCAGCTTCCCCAGTCGCAGCAGTCATACCGATAAACAACGGCATGCTCAATCCAACCAAAAACATGAACAAGAACGAAATGCCGGAAGCGGCCATCCGCTCCCCGCGAGATTCGACATGCCTGGTTTTCATCACCATACCCAATACGAAAGCGGGAAGCAGCACCTCGATATGAATACTGCCCTCCTCGCCGAAATAATATTTGGAAAGCAGGTAAACCAGTTGGGTAACACCGAAAACCACGACCGAATAGGTCAGAATCGCCCACCAATCCTGCCTCAACTCATACGTACTGAGTTTCTTCCACCCCAGCCACAACAGCAGAAAGACGATCACCACGACGACGAAAAGCTGCCAGCGCAGACCGATCATCAGGATTTGCAGAGGTATCATCAGCAGGATGGTATCCAGATCGTCGAAAATCGCCAGCACCTGAATTTTCCGATACATCCAGCTTCGCTTGAGCCGCAGGGCCGCGAGCATCGTGAACAGGATGCCGGCCGAAGTCGGAGCGGCAAAACGGCTCAACAACAGATTCTCTTTCCAGGCGTCGCCATTGCCCCAAAACTCGGGCGGCAACAACACGAAAACATAGTACAGAGCGATGAGCAGCCAAGGTACGGCTGCCGTAGCCATAGCGATGAAATAGTCCTCGGCATAGGAGCGCCAACGTTTTTTATCGATCTCGAATTCCCGGCCGACATTGATCATGATGAACGACAGACAGACATAAAGAAAGGTCGTCGCCCCGGCCCGAAATGCAGGATAGCTCTCTCCGAGCATCCCCGGAAGAATCTGGGAAGCCACGAGGCCAAGGATGAGAAGCAGGGAAAATGAGAAAATCTTTTTCATCGGAGGTTTTCAATAGAATGTTCGCGCAGTCGGCACAAGGATTTATGTCGGCTAAATCGCGGGTACCGCCCGGAATTTTGGTACAAAGAAAATCAAAATCCCGGAATTTCCCCGCATCGTCCGCCAAAAAAGCACCGACTGCGCACCTCAACGCCACTTTTTCGTGCGGAAGAACAAATAGGTCACGAATCCGATGACGATCATCACGCCCCAGGCCAGGATATAACCGTGCTCCCACTCCAGTTCGGGCATGTTACGGAAATTCATCCCCCATACTCCGACCAGAAAAGTCAGCGGAATGAAGATGGTCGATACGACAGTCAGCCGTTTCATAATATCGTTCATCCGCAAATCGTTGTTCGAGATATACAAATCCATCAGCGACGAAAGGGTTTCACGGCAGATGTCGATATTTTGCGCCACGTTGAGCAGGTGATCGTTCACATCGTTGAAGAAGGGCCGATTGACCCGGTGCAACAAACTCGAATCGGAACGAAATAGCCGCGAATATTGTTCCTTGAGCGGCAGAACCGTCCGCTTGAGCTGCATGTAATCCCGCCGGAGCTCCTGCATCTGTACTCCGATGTCCCGGTCTCCGGTATCGGCCAGCAATGCAGATTCCAGCTCCTCCAACCCGTCGCTGATCGCCGCTGCAACCGACATATAACCGGTTATCAAGCCATTGAGCAACACCGAAAACAGGTAGTCCGACTGTCGGGTACGGATTTTCAGTACATTACTGCGGATGGCACGCATCACATCGTCGAAAAAATCGTTGTCCCGCTCCTGAAACGTCAGCACGAAATCAGCGCCCTGCACCAGACTGACCTGCATCGCTTCGCCACCCATAATCTGCTTGGCAATAATCACATTGTACTGATCGTGCTCCTCGACCTTGCTGGCATGGTCGGTATTGAGAATGTCCTGCATGACCAGAAAATCGATCCCGAAATGCGTACAAACCGTCTGCACGGCATCCGTATCTTCCAGTCCGTGAATCTGCAGCCAAGTGATGCCATCGGGCTGAAAGCGGGACTTCATCTCCTCGAAATCATCTCCCGAAGCCTCTTCGACCCGATCCACAGTATAACTGCACAGATGCAGATGAGTCCGTGTTTTCGTATCCCCGTTGTAGGCGAGCTTGTCGCTGAGCAAGTTATTTTTCATGGCTGTACGATTAAAATTCGACCGTGACGCCCAACGTCGGCACCAACGTACCGCTCGCCTGGCGGATATACTTCATCTTATAACGCTGCTCCGAAGGCGGAGCCGAAGGATTCTCGATCACGCCGGTACTCATCAGCACGTCGGGCTGACGGAGCTTGCTGAAGGTCACGTTCTGCAAATCGACATAGATACCCAGCATGCATTTACGGAAATAAAACACCTTATCGACGCGCACGTCCAACTGGGCGAAGGCATCCAAACGTCCGGTATTGTATTTCGAATAGTCGTAATAAGGACGTCCCGAAGCGTTCCACGCCTCGACGAGCGACGATTTCTCGACGTCGTACGGCGTATAAGGCGTTCCGCCGATAGCGCTCAGCTTCGCCCCGACGCTCCACCCACGCGAGAAATCGTACGTACCGCTGATATTCGCCACGAAACGATTGTCCCAGGCAGAAGGAATATATTTCGCATCGTGCCGGCTGCGGTACTCGCTGCTGAAAACGGTCAGGGCGCCGACCAGATTGAAACGGTCGGGAAGCTGCCAACGCACCATCAGCTCCAGACCGTAGGCACGTCCCTGGGCCGAAGAAACGAGCAATTCGTCGCCCGAGGTACCGTAGTCGTTGCCTTTGCAGGTCAGCGGCACGTCGTCCGCCACCGAAAGCGGGATATTCGTATAATATTTGTAGAAACCTTCGAGCGAAACCACCAACCGGTCACGCAGACGCCAGTTGACGCCGACGGCGCTTTGCAGGACCCGCATATACTCCAGACCCCGATTGACCAGCTCGCCCGTATTGTCTTTATAACCGAGCGCCGTATAGGGCGGCAACTGGTAGAAAAGCCCTGCGCTTCCGCTCACCGACCAGCTGTCGCTCAAGGCATAAGAAGCCGACACACGTGGCGAAAGCTGCTTCCAGAAACGCTCCATTTCCGCCGAATAGTCGCATCCGTCGGCCCGCACCCCCATCGAAACCGTCAGCCGCTTGTCTGCGGAGGCATAGTCGGCCCCCACGAAAAAGCCCCAGCCGACAATTCCCAAATAAGTGCGATAGTCCAGCAGCTCGGCTTCCTGCTGATAAGTCCGCTGCAAAGTCTTGTTATGATAGGTAGAATAGTTCAGTTCGGCTCCTTCGCGCAGCGTCCACCGGCCCAGGTAGGAGCGATTTTCGAACCGCAGAGTCGTCTTCTGCTCCACGCCCCGCAAACGCAGGGTCAGATTATCCGGAGTCGATTCGTCGTTGTTGCGGTATTTGGTATTGCGGTTATTCAGGTAGTTATGACTCAACGCCACCGACTGCACGTGCCGTCCGGCGTAATGGCGGTACACGGCACCCACAGTAAAGGTTTCCTGTTGGATACGAGGCAGGTAACTGAGCAGATATTCGTTCTCCTCGCCCTTCTCGTCGAGATTGAGCTTCATGTTGTCGATGCCCACCAGTCCGAGGAAAGTCAGCTCGTCCCGCTCCGAAAAACGGGTCTTGACCTTCAGTTGCCCGTCGATGTAATTGGGCAGGAAAGGAAGCCCCAGCAATTTGAAGAGGAACTGGAGGTAGGATTGCCGCACGGAAAAGAGGTAAGTCGTCTTTTTGCCCACGTGTCCGCTGCCGCTGAGCGACACTTCGGAGGCACCGAGCGTCGCCTTGAAGGTCTGCCGTTCGAGATCGCCGTCCCGCAACCGGAAATCCAGCACCGAACTGAGCGCCCCGGCACGGTCGGCGGGAAACGAACCCGTATAGAAATTGATCTCGCGCACCAGATCGGAATTCACGATGCTTACGGGACCGCCCGTGGCACCCTGCGTGGCGAAATGGTTGATATTGGGAATTTCGATCCCGTCCATGAAGAAGCGGTTTTCGGACGGTCCGCCGCCCCGCACGATCAGGTCGTTGCGATAACCGATGGGCGAAAACGACACGCCCGGATAGGAACGTACGATACGCGACACGTCGCGATTGGAGCCGGGACTCTTCTCGATCTCCCGCATCCCGATCACCTGCATACTGACCGGGCTCTCGATCGTACGGCGGAAAGGCGAGGGACGAACGACGACTTCATTCAGATGCTCCGGCTCCTCCTCCATCTCGATTTCGATGAAAGGCGTCCGGGCCGACACCTGGTATTCGGGGGTCACGACCGTTCGGTAACCGATGAACGACGCCGTCAAGCTGTAAATGCCGGGCTTCACCTGCAGGATCTCGAATCGCCCGAGCGAATCGGTCATGGCGCCCTTACCGGGCTGGCCGGTGATCGTAACGGCTGCATAGGCGACCGGTTCCCGGGAAAGACGGTCGATAACCCTGCCCCGCACAGGATACCCCGCTGCGGCCCAAACAGAAGGAATGTACAATACCAGCAAAACGATTGCTGCCAGTAAGTTCTTTCTCATAATTCACAAAATCAACCGTCCGCAAAGCTAATAATTTTAGCGGCGTTTCGATCTTCCGGCCGTAAAGAATCGACCGAGGCGGACTGATTCGAGGCGAATCGGACGATTTACGGCATCGACACGATACCCCGAATCGCCCGCCGGCATAACCTAATAATCGAAAGAGATACAAAAATCATGAAATCCACCCCGGAAGGAATCGAAATTTACACTATTTTTGTTTCCGGTCAATCTCACCTAATAAGTATATGCGCACACTGATCTCGATTCTCTGGATTTCGTTCTTTCCGCTTGCCGCAGCAGCGCAGGGCGACGACCTGTCGTATCGGCTGAAAAAGGTGATAAAGGATAAAAAAGCCGAAATCGGTATTGCGGTCATCCTCGACGCACAAGATACGGTAACGGTCAATAACGACGACCGCTACCCCCTGATGAGCGTATTCAAATTCCACCAGGCCCTCGCCGTCGCAGATTACCTGGACCGAAACGGACTGACGCCCGACACGGAAATATTCATTCCGGAAGAAGAGCTCGTCCCCGACACGTACAGTCCCCTTCGGAAGGAATTTCCCGAAGGCGAAATCTCGCTTTCAGTCAGCCGTCTGTTGGAGTACAGCCTGCAGCTGAGCGACAACAACGCCTGCGACATCCTCTTCGAGCACACGGGCGGTCCGGCAGCGACAGACCGCTACGTCCGGTCGCTCGGACTGTGCAATTTCGCAATCGCAGCAACGGAACAACAGATGCACGACGATCCGCAAACGTGCTACGAAAACTGGAGTACGCCGCTCGAAGCGGCCGCTCTGCTGGAGCTGCTCGTAACAGAACAGATTCTCACTCCTACTCTGCGGGAAATGATCCTGCAAAACCTGATAAACTGTAAAACAGGTGCCGACCGTCTTCCGAAACCACTGTCGGGAACCGGCGCCGTCATCGGACACAAAACCGGCACGAGCAACCGCGACGAACGAGGCATCTTCGCCGGGACCAACGACCTGGGATTCGTCATCCTGCCGGACGGCACCCGCTATACCATCGCCATCTTCATCAAAAATTCGGCGGAAAATCCAGAAACGAATGCCCGAATCATAGCGGATATCTCCGAAACCGTTTATCGATACGTTCACGACGAATACCGGGAAAACGACATCCGCCCCGGCAAAAAAACACATCGATAAAGGAGCCGGAATTGGATGCGAATCCGATTTTTATTAAATTTGGAAAGAAAACAGCGTAATTTGCACTGTTCTTGCACGGAATCAGAAAAACTTCAATACCCCAAGCATGAAAAAAATAGCGGCCTATCTCATTCCTGTTCTCGCCTGTTTCGCAGTAGGTATCTCGGCAAGTTTTTTCCAGGCTTCGTCCATCGCCGAATGGTATCCGACGCTGACCAAGCCGACACTCACGCCGCCCAATATCGTATTTCCGATCGCCTGGAGCGTCCTGTACCTCTGCATGGGACTTTCGCTCGGGCGTCTCATCGTGCGTCGGCAGCACAAAGGAATCATCCGGCTGTGGGTCTTGCAACTTATCGCCAACTTCCTGTGGAGCATCCTGTTCTTCACGCTGCGCAATCCGCTGGCCGGATTCATCGACATCGTACTGCTGAATATCCTCGTGGGACTCTACATCTTCGCTGCGAGCCGCAGGGACCGTGCTGCCGCCTGGCTCTTCGTACCTTACCTGCTCTGGACGCTCTTCGCCGCCTACCTCAACGGATATATCCTGCTGCACGGCACCCCGGCGGCGGCTCCGACGACAATTCAAACCGAATCTTTAACAATATCAAAACCTAAAACAGAAAGAATTATGGTTCACAAAATGCCCGAACTTCCGTATTCGACGGAAGCGCTCGCTCCGAAAATGAGCAAAGAAACTTTTGAATACCACTACGGCAAACACCTCCAGACCTACGTGGACAATCTCAACCGCCTGATTCCCGGCACGCCTTACGAGTCGATGTCCCTGCAGGAAATCGTCAAGAAAGCCGACGGTCCGATCTTCAACAATGCGGCCCAGGCCTGGAACCACACGTTCTTCTTCCTGATGCTGACCCCCGACCAGAAGCCGATGCCCCAAAAACTGGCGGATCGCATCGCCCGCGACTTCGGATCGGTCGAAGCCTTCAAGGAAGAGTTCTCCAAAGCCGCTACCGGACTTTTCGGCTCGGGCTGGACGTGGCTCGCAGCCGACAAGGACGGCAAATTGCAGATCATCTCGGAATCCAATGCCGGCAACCCCATGACCAAAGGCCTCAAGCCCGTCATGACGATCGACGTATGGGAACACGCCTACTATATCGACTACCGCAACCGCCGCGCGGATTTCATCAAATCGTACTGGGAGCTGATCGACTGGGACAAGGTGGCCGACCGCGTATTCCCCCGCAAATACCATTGCACCGCCTGCGACTACGTATATGATCCGGCCAAGGGCGATCCCGAAAGCGGCATCGCACCCGGCACGGCATTCGAAGACATCCCGGACGACTGGGTATGCCCCGTTTGCGGACTCTACAAGGATTCCTTCAAGATCGTGGAAGAGAAATAGGCGATCAGGAAAATTGAAAAAAGCAGCGCATAAAGCGCTGCTTTTTTGTATCGGGAGAATCCGTCGCAGACACCCGACAGCCGTTTTTCCGCGCCCGAGGGAAGAAGCCGGGCAGCCCATTCCGTCCGACACCAGAAATAAAGAGATCGACCCGGCAACAGATCGACCTCTTTGTTTCAGTCCATACTAATCTCTACTTTATTGCGACTGAAACCTTTATCGGCAAGACACTCTTCTTCTGCACAAACTCCGCACTTCGGCGTATGCCGTACAACGGTTTCGAAAAATATTTCATCAGGGAAACAGAGAGCCGCCTCGCTTCAGGTTATCAATCCACCGAAAAGATGCCTCGCAGGTCTTTTCCGAAAGCTCCGTTCTCCGCAGACGCATATCATCCGAACTGTCCGTTCATCGGGCAGGCAAAGGCTGGTCTTCTGACTCGTCCCCGCCGCAACGCCTTCCCGACCCCGCAGGACCAGTGGCAAAAGAGTGTCGCGGCAATACACCCGGGCATCCGAAACACCGCCCGCAAGCGGGCCGATCACCTCGGATCGTCGGGCAGGACTCACAGCAGCGGGAACTGTCGCAGACTTTCACTGCGTTCCCATTTAATCTGACGGGGCGTAACCCCTCGTGAACCGTTGCAGTGCAAATGTAAGAAAATATTTGCTATCTTTGCCCGGTAACCAAAAAATATTTTGACAGAAACTATGAAACACGCATACGTATTTCCGGGTCAGGGCGCTCAAGCCGTCGGCATGGGCAAAGACCTCTACGACAATGTCCCCGAAGCCAAGGCTCTCTTCGAGCAGGCCAACGAAATCCTCGGTTTCCGCATCACCGACATCATGTTCGCCGGTACGGACGAAGAGCTCAAACAGACCAAAGTCACCCAGCCGGCCGTATTCCTCCACTCGGTCATCATGGCCAAGGCGCTGGGCGTGAAGCCCGACGCGGTAGCCGGACACTCGCTCGGCGAATTTTCAGCCCTGGTGGTGGCCGGCGCTCTTTCGTTCGAGGACGGTCTGCGGCTCGTTTCCAAACGTGCGATGGCCATGCAGAAAGCCTGCGAAGCCGTACCCGGTACGATGGCGGCGATCCTGGGACTCGACGACGCCAAAGTGGAGGAAGCCTGCGCCTCGATCGACGGCGTGGTCGTGGCGGCCAACTACAACTGCCCCGGCCAACTGGTCATCTCGGGCAGCGTCGAAGCGGTCGATGCCGCCTGTGCCAAACTCAAGGAAGCGGGCGCCAAACGCGCACTGCGTCTGCCCGTAGGCGGTGCATTCCACTCGCCCCTGATGGAGCCGGCCAAGGTCGAACTCGAAAAAGCGATCAACGAAGCACCCTTCCAGGCTCCTGTCTGCCCCATCTACCAGAACGTCGATGCCAAACCCCAAACCGATCCGGCGACGATCAAGGCCAACCTGATCGCACAGCTCACCGCACCGGTACGCTGGACCTACATCGTCAAGAACATGCTTGCGGACGGCGTGACCGAATTTACGGAACTCGGTCCCGGCAATGTCCTGCAGGGTCTTATCAAAAAAGTGAATCCCGAAGCGGTCGTAGAGTCGAAATCGACGTTGTAACCCGCCTCCGAAAACAAAATAGAATCGATTGACAAGCAATCGATTCTATTTTGTTTATAATTTTTTTTCATATCACAAGATCAAATACGCCAAATTCGATTAAATTCTTTCTATATTTGCACAAAAATTACAGAAGACATCAAACGACATCAATAACTATGACATCGTTAACCGAATTTTTCAGCCGACAGGAAGATGACAATCTGAAAGGTATTTCGCACAAGAACAACCTCTTCAAGCGAAATATCATCGCACATATGGCGGTGAACGGGGAGTGTACGCTCTCGGAGCTTACCAAAGAGCTGCACATCAGCATACCGACCATCACCAAGCTCGTTCAGGAACTCGTTCAGGAGAACATCGTCTCCGATCTGGGCAAGGTCGAAACTCCGGGTGGACGACGTCCCAACGTCTTCGGACTGGCCAGCTCGGCCATCTATTTCGCAGGCGTCAATATCGGCCGGGACAACATGTCGTTCCTCATCACGGACCTGCACAACAATATCGTCAAAGAGGAACTCTTGACCGACTTCGAACTGCAGGATCGCCCTCAATGCCTCGAAAAAATCTGCTCGAACATCGCACATTTCATCGATACGTGCGGTGTGGAACGCGCGAAAATCCTCGGAGTGGGTGTCAGCGTCAGCGGACGCGTCAATCCCACGACGGGACGCAGTTACCGCTATTTCACTTCGAGCGAACAGTCCCTGCGCGATATGATCGAACAACGCATCGGTATCCGCGTACTGCTCGAAAACGACACCCGGGCCCGATGCTATGCCGAATACACCAACAGCAAATCCAAAGACGAGATGGACGTACTCTACCTCCACCTCGGACGCGGCCTGGCCATCGGTATCGTCATGAACGGCAAACTCTACTACGGCAAGAGCGGCTTTGCCGGAGAGTTCGGGCACATTCCCTTCTTCGACAACGAAATCATCTGCTCCTGCGGCAAGAAAGGTTGCCTCGAAACCGAAGTTTCGGGAATCGCGATCGAACAGAAGTTCGGTCGGCTTATCAGCCAGGGAGTCAATACCATCCTGCGCGAAAAATACAACAAGCACGAAGCCATCCACGTCGATGAGATCATCGACGCAGCCAAGCACGACGACAATCTCTCGATCGAACTGATCGAGGAGGTCGGAGAAAAGGCGGGCAAGGCAGTCGCCTTCCTGATTAACACCTTCAATCCGGAAACGGTCATCGTAGGCGGCGAGCTGGCCGAAGCGGGCGACTACCTGATGCTGCCCCTCAAGTCGGCGACCAACAAATACTCGCTCAATCTGGTTTATAAGGACACCAAATTCCGCTTGTCGAAAATGGGCAAGACGGCCAGCGCCTGGGGTGCTGCCATGTTGATTCGCAATCAGGTGCTCGGACTTTGCTAATGATGCTCCGAGGCCATATTTGCAGCCTGCGGGCCGTCGAACCTCAGGACCTCGAACTGCTCTGCCGGTGGGAAAACGACCCTTCGCTGTGGACAGTCAGCGGTACGATCGAACCGTTCTCGCACTATTCGATCGAACAATTCATCCAGGAGCAGCAGGCAGGTATTTACCGATGCGGACAACTGCGGTTGATGATCGACGACACAGCGGGGAAAACGATCGGAGCCATCGATTTGTTCGATTTCGAGCCGCAGCACGAACGGGCCGGCGTCGGCATTCTGGTTTACGATCCGGCACAGCGCGGGAAAGGATACGGGGCAGAGGCATTGGCTTTGCTCGAAGAGTATGCCCGCACGGTACTCCGGCTGCGGCAACTGTGGTGCAACGTACTCGCGGACAACGTCCCCAGTCTGACTCTCTTCGAAAGAGCCGGATTCCGCCGGGTCGGGGTTAAAAAGGAGTGGATCCGTACCCCCGAAGGGTATAAGGACGAAGTATTGCTCCAAAAGCTGCTTTAGACAATTTGAAATACAAATCTGCCGGAATTTTCCTGCCCGATAAGTGATCGGCGACGGAGCATCCCGGTAGATTTTTTTTATCGTATCTCGGGAGGAAACTCGCATCTCCTCCTCCCGACATCCGGCTTTTTCAAGCACCCCTCGCACCGGTTACGCACCGCTGTCGTGCCGGGGCAATCCCGACCCTGCCGAAGTTACTCTTCGTCCGGTAAATCGGCCGCCTGCAAAGTCCGGGCAGACTGTTGTTTCTTGGTCGGAATTCCCAGTTTGCGAAGCCGCTCCCCGCAGCGGACGATGTTGTCGTTACCGGTGCAAAGCCGCTTGTAGGCATCGTTGTACTTGTCCCGGGCGGCGTCGAGCGACTGTCCCACCCCTTCGAGCGAAGCGGTGAAAGCCACCAACTGCTCGTAGAGTTTCGTACCGTAAGTAACGATGTCGGCCGTATTCTTGTTCTGTGCGTTCCGCTTCCAAAGATCGTCCACCAACTTCAGTAAAGCGAAAAGATTGGTCGGCGAAGAGATGATGACTTTCTTGTCGTAGGCATCGGCCCAGATGGAGCTGTCGTTTTGCAGCGCCGCCAGAAACGCCGGTTCGTTGGGAATGAACATAATGACGAAATCGGGCGAATCGAGCAATCGCTGGTACTCCTTGCGACCCAGTTCGACGACGTGCTGCCGCACCGACGCGACGTGCGACGCAAGATACTGGCGCCGGGTCGCCTCGTCCTCGGCCCCGACGTATCCGACGAATGCCGTGAGCGACACCTTCGAGTCGATGACGATCCGTTTGCCTTCGGGCAGATAAAGCACCACGTCGGGCCGCAGGTTGTTTCCCGCCTCGTCCTTGATATTGAGCTGCGTATCGTAATGTACGCCCCGGATCAGGTTCGAATTGTCGAGGATCGTTTCGAGGATCATCTCGCCCCAGTCGCCCTGCACTTTGGAATTGCCCTTGAGCGCGTTGGTCAGGTTGGTCGTTTCGGTGGTGATGCGGCGATTGAGTTCCATCAGGCGTTCAAGCTCGTTGCGCAACGCCCCCCGCTGTTCGTTCTCGGAGGAGTAGATCTTCTCGACCCGCTCGCGGAACTCCACGATGTTATCCCGGAAAGGTTTCAACAACACGTCGAGCGCTTCGCGGTTGGTCTCCTTGAAAGTGCGCGACTGTTCGCCCAGAATGTCATTGGCGAGGTTCTTGAACTGGGTCCGGAAAGTTTCCTCCATTTTTTCGCGTTCGGCACGTGCCTCGGCCATTCGCTGTTCGGCCGCCTCCAGACGGGCCTGCGCCAGCGTACTCCGCTCGACCAGGGTGCGGATTTCGATTTCGGCGGCAGCGGCTTTCTCTTCGGACACCCGGCGCGACTCCTCGGCCAGGCGGCGAGCTTCGTCCGCAGCGGCCCGTTCGTCCGACAAACGGGCGTTATCCCGACGCAGGGAGAGCAAAAGCAAACCCAGCACGGCGCAAACGACGCCGAGCGACAATAAAACGACAACGATTCCGGTATTCATGACAGCAACAAAAATAACAAAAGATGCAAGCAATCGTACGGGCATGCACACAAAGATTGCCGAACCGCATCCAATCTTTAACAAAGATAAGAATAAGTCAAATGCAAAAGCAAATTTATTTACATTTTATAATAGAGGCAAAGAACCTAAAAAATATAATCTAATTTATTTTCGAAACAACATTGTAAAATCATTTTTTATCCATATATTTATTCTGAAATTATTCTTTAACCAAAAAAATGCTCTATGATGAACTTTGCTTCCATGAAGTTTTTCCTGGTAGGATTGACTTTGACAGCCATGCTCTCTGCATGTAGTGATGACGAAACATCAGACCTTATCCCCGAACCGAGCATCTCAATTTCTGCTTTAGAAAGTGAAATCGGGGCACTGAACTTCTCGATCAACGTGGAAAATGCCGAGCAATGCGCTTACGTCTGCATGAACGCGAACGAATCGCTCCCCACGACTGCTGATGAAATTTTCGCAACCGGAACGAGCATTAAACTCACGGACAAGAACAAACTTTCGATCCGAGTTCCCGTCGACAAGCAGATTACATATGCCGTTATCGCTGCAGCTGCGAACCAGACGGGCAAGACAATTTCCAACAAATTACAACTTACCCCGCTCAAAGGAAGACCCAGGGACGGAAGATCCCGAACCGAAACCGGAGCAAATCGATATCACTTTTTCAACAGGAGAATTACTTTATCTGCCTAACGGCATGCTACTAATTAACCTGTTCGAAACGGACAACACAAGTGTTTATCAGACCCAAATCAAACTTGAAGGTATCGAAAACAACGGCGCCTAGAGAAACGGCAGCCGCCTGCTTGCAGAAGACCTTTATAAAACAGTATCCTCCTCTTATCTGATAGACATCGAAGGGAATAGCGACATTGACGACAACCTTCCTGCAGGGACATTGGTCAAAATTGAACGAGGCACGGCAAACACTGTAATTCTGACCATTACAGGCACATTATCCAAAAGCGAAACCAAGTTTACCGGTCGATTCTCCGGCATACTCTCGCACGAGATGGAGTTAAAGAACTATTCTCTCAACAATGTGGTATTCGACGAAACCGGAGGGGCCAAATGGAATGCCGAAAAGAAGACAATCGCCCTTCCGCTACGCAGTTCTGCTCACCCCGACCTGAAACAGTTCTCGCTGGTATTCCATTCCGAAACCGAAACGCTCGCAACGGGTAACTACCCAATCAGCGAAAATGGAGAAGCAGGAACCGTATCGTTGGCCAAAGCCTATTTCGCCAACGCTCCCGTTTACATCAACGGTACACTCGGCCCGTCGGAAATCGGCTACAAAACCGGCTCGATAAAAGTTGAAGTGAGTCCGGAAACCAACGAATACACGCTCACAATCGACGCCCGTGATTCATACGATATTATCTATCAGGAAAACGCGTCGGCACAAGTCGTTTACGGAGGCACGCTGACTGGGTCGTTCCAAGGTTCTATAGGGGAACAAGGAGGAGGCGAAGATCCCGAGGAGCCTCAATATAATGTATGGCAAGACACCTATTCAAATACTCCAGCCGTAGTTTCATACGGACTTACGTCAGATTTGGAAGGTTACGAGCGTTCCTATATTGGACGTATTGACCTTCAACCCGACACCGAAGGAGAAGCCAACATGCGCCTCTTCTTTATTAATCGTGCTCCGGATGCATCGGCCGCAGGCTTCGATCCCACACAGATCGAGTTCATTCCCGGCTACTCATACGCCACGCTCGGACAGGATTTGGACGATCCCATATTTCCGTATGTACTCATGGAAGGCGACCTGAATCTGTCTTATGACAGCGGAAGCCAAAAATGGACGCTCCACTACGAAGGCTTCTTCGTAGCTCCACTCGGACACAAAATCAAAGTAATAGCTGACTATGTCGGTCCGATGGACGGCTTCACTGCTTTGTAAACAGACACAAGTAATCTATATTTTCAGCCGTCTTCTTTAATGACGGCTGAAAATATTTCCAACAAAAAAACACCAAGCCATGAAACATATATCAAAAAACATAAAGCACAGACTTCTTTATATCAACATGCTATTCTTGTGCGGAATCCTGTCAGGCGCTTGCAACAAGGAAAATGAGCCGGACATAACTCCTCCATCCGAAGGAGAGCAATCCAATCCCGTCGAAATGACTTTCACATTCGATGTCCAAACCTTGAGTCCGAATGCAGCCGAGATTTCCATCACACCATCAGACAATACACAAACATGGTATTGGACTCGTGCTACCGACAAGGAATTTACAGACGCAAATAAAAATAAAGACGCTTTATTCAAAGATATGCTCGAAAGCGACATTGAGTACGGCATTCAGGAAGAAGGATTCGACCGAGCCGGTGCCGTAGCCGACATCACCCACACAGGACCATTCAACAACACGCTCCAAAGTCTTTTCGGATCGACGACCTACCATCTGTTGGCCGCTGCGATCGACAAGGAGGGTAACCCGCTTTCGGAAGTCTCCCAATACACATTCGAAAGCCAGAAGACTCCGGTATCCCTAAATACATTCTCAATCAAGATTCCCGACGAAGACGTCTCTTATGCATCAGCCAAAATCTCGATTACTCCCACCAATCAGGATCCCTACACTTGGTTTATAGCCGTTTCATCACAAGGGACTCCAGAGGAACTCGCCGACGCCTATATCGATGAGAACGGAATTCTGATGAACACAGGACTTTACGATATTTACACGGGATCGCAAATCCGCACAATAAACGCACTGGACCCAAACACGTCTTATTCCGTCGTGGTATTCGGTTACCAAGCCGGTCGTACAACCAGTGTTGAGTCGGCTTCGTTCCAGACTATTCCGGCTGGCGACCCCTCCGAAACAGTTTTTGAATTCAGCATCGATCCCGCTAAATTGACGGCCCGTAGCGCGGAAGTTTCCGTCACACCCAGCGACCCGAGCGTATTATACTGGTATGAGCTCTTACCTGCCGAAAAATACGCACAATACGGATCGAATGAAGAGACCGTACGCGCTTATCAGCAACAGATATTCACGACTTACGAGGAACAGGGCTACACGATCGGAGAGATCGTTCGCGGATTCTGTGCTCGTGGTGCGGTCACCATGTCTTTCGGCCCGGAAAGCCCTGCCGGACTCCTCTCTCCGGAAACGGAATATATCCCGTTCGCTGTCTGTATGAACTTCGATGGCACGCTGGCAGGTGAAGTCTTTGTCGGCGAGAAATTAACGACACCAAAAGCAACCGTTTCGTCCGCTTGGGCCAAAGCTTGGATGCGGGCTTATTACGACTGCGACCAACTGGCTCTACTCGATCCCGAATTAAGTTCATTAGCCGGCAAGAACCTGCTAGCCATAGACATCGAAATCAGCCATAGCTCCGACGCGGCCCACTGGTATTTCCTAGGTTTGTCGGCCGACTACACCGACAAAACCAAATATCCCGAAGAAGAGATGTTATCAGCTATTTTGACAAACGTCAGCACGGAAGCGACACTCAAAGACGAAACGTCCACACTGATTCTCTTCCCGGCCGACCAGCAAGGCACATTCCTCTCGATGGCCGAAGATGCCTCTGGTAACTATAGCGAAATAGAGAGAGTATTGATTGGGCCGCTCTCCAAGGAAGGTGCATCACCTATTCCTATGTCCAGTTCGATGTCGCTTTCGAACATGCAGACCAACATTCCTTTAACAAATGCATATTTCCGCACGGGTACCAACGTACAGACGGAATGGCCGGATTACATATATCGTCTTCAGAATACCGTCGAGCCGATATCGGTTCGTTAAAACCGGCGACAAGCATTGCAACAGAAAAAAGTATTTTTCGGAACGAGAAGAGAGAGGCAATGCCTCTCTCTTCTCGTTCCTGTTCAACAGAATCCCTGTAAAACCAGCATAACAACTAAAATAATTACAACAAGACTGTCCGTAATACAAAGCATAAACAGACCGGAAATATTACAACGCCAAACAACTACAAATAAATTCCCCTGCCCGACATCCTCATTCTATTTCGAATTTACTATCTTTGCCAAAAATAACAAGGTATTTTGGGTAAACTCTACTCCAAAATTGTCTTTGTTTCTATTATTCAGTTTTAAGAATCTAAAACCATGCAACGAATCATATCCCCCTCGATGCTGTCGGCCGATTTCGGCCACCTGGAACGCGATACGCAGATGATCGACCGAAGCGCCGCCGAATGGGTGCATATCGACGTCATGGACGGCGTATTCGTCCCCAACATCTCGTTCGGATTCCCGGTGATGAAGGCCATCCGCAAGGCTACGTCCAAACTGCTGGACGTGCATCTGATGATCGTCGAACCCGAAAAATACGTCACCCGCTTCGCCGAGGCAGGCGCCGGAATCGTCACCTTCCACTACGAGGCCACGCTCGACCCCAAAAAGTGCATCGACCTGATCCACCGCGCTGGCGCCAAAGCGGGCGTTTCGATCAAGCCCGCCACGTCGGTCGAAGTGCTGCGCGACATCGTACCCCTGATCGACCTGGTGCTCGTCATGAGCGTCGAGCCGGGTTTCGGCGGACAGTCTTTCATGCCCGACTCGCTGGAGAAAATCCGGGAACTGCGTGCCATGATCGACGAAACGGAATCCACCGCTGTGATCGAAGTCGATGGCGGCATCTCTGCCCATAACTCGCGCCTGCTCTTCGACGCCGGAGCCGACGCTCTGGTCGCCGGCAGCGCCGTCTTCGGCGCCCCGGACCCGCAGGCGGAGATCGAGAGAATGTTGCAGAGCTAACCTCCGACTCCTTTCACCCAAGCACCTACTTCCGGTAAGCCGGGCGTTCCGCACGCACGGAAAATCGCAGAAAACGAAACCATGATCTCTTTAGACAACCTCACCGTCAGCTATGGCGGCTGGACGCTTTTCGACAACATATCCCTGCTCATCAACCCCAAGGACCGCATCGGCCTGGTCGGTAAGAACGGCGCCGGCAAAACGACTCTGCTGCGTCTGATCGTGGGCGAACAGCAACCCACCTCGGGTTCGATCTCCTACAACGGCGAATGCACGATCGGCTACCTCCCCCAGCAGATGCGCGTAGCGGACACTACGACACTCGTCGAAGAGACGGCCAAAGCCTTCGACGAAGTGCTGAAGCTCGAAGCCGAAATCGCCCGCCTCACCCGCGAAATCGCCGAGCGCACCGACTACGAATCGTCCGACTACGAATCGCTGCTCCACCGGCTGAACGAAGCGACCGACCATTATCACATCCTGGGCGGCGATACCCGCGAAGCGGACATCGAGAAGACGCTGCTCGGTCTGGGATTCAAGCGTAGCGACTTCCAGCGTGCCACGAGCGAATTTTCGGGCGGCTGGCGCATGCGCATCGAGCTGGCGAAACTGCTGCTGCGCCGGCCCTCGATTTTCCTGCTGGACGAGCCGACCAACCACCTGGACATCGAGTCGATCCAGTGGCTCGAGGATTACCTGAAAAACTACAACGGCGCGGTGCTGCTCATCTCGCACGACCGCGCCTTTCTGGATAACGTGACCACCCGCACGGTGGAGATCTCGCTGGGCAAAGCCTACGACTACAAAGTACCCTACTCCCGATACGTCGTGCTGCGTGCCGAACGGCGGGCGCAGCAGATGGCCGCTTACGAAAACCAGCAGCGGATGATCGAAAAGACCGAAGAGTTCATCGAGAAATTCCGCTACAAGCCGACCAAATCGAACCAGGTGCAGTCGCGCATCAAGCAACTCGACCGTCTGGAGCGTATCGAGGTCGAGGAGGAGGATCTCGCCACGCTCAACATCAAGTTCCCGCCCGCCCCGCGTTCGGGACAGATCGTCGCAGAGATCAAGGAGGCCGGGATGTCGTTCGGCTCCAAACATGTCTTCAGCGGCGCGAACTTCACCATCGAACGGGGCGACAAGATCGCCCTGGTAGGCCGCAACGGAGAAGGCAAGACCACGCTGGCCCGGATGATCGTGGGACAACTCACGCCTACCGAAGGCTCGATCCGCGTGGGAGCCAACGTAAACATCGGCTATTACGCCCAGAATCAGGAAGACCTTATGAACGGCGATTTCACGGTTTACGACACGCTCGACCGCGTAGCCGTCGGCGACGTGCGCACACGTCTGCGGGACATTCTCGGCGCCTTCCTGTTCCGGGGCGAGGACATCGACAAGAAGGTCAAGGTACTCTCCGGCGGCGAACGCGCACGACTGGCGATGGCCCGTCTGATGCTGGAGCCTTACAACCTGCTGATCCTCGACGAGCCGACCAACCACATGGATATGCGTTCGAAAGATATTCTCAAGAACGCCATCATGAAATACGACGGTACGGTGATCGTCGTCTCCCACGACCGCGAGTTTCTCGACGGCATGGTTTCCAAGGTTTACGAATTCCGGAACGGCGGCGTACGCGAATACCTCGGCGGCATCTACTATTTTCTCGAAAAACGCAAGCTGGAATCCTTGCAGGAGGTGGAGCGTAAGGACGCTCCCGCGAAAGAGGCGGCGCCGAAAGCCAGCTCTTCGGGCAAACTGACCTACGAACAGAAGAAAGAGCAGGAAAAACTCCTGCGCAAGCTCCGCAAGGCGGTCGAAACGATCGAAGCGTCGCTGGCCGATCTGGAGAAGAAGATCGCGGATTACGACCGCAAATTCGCCGAAGCGACCCAATACAACGAAGCCGACTACAAGGCTTACAACGAGTTGAAAGCCGAATACGACCACCAGATGCACGAATGGGAGAAGGCATCGTACGAACTGGAAATCACCGAAGGAGAGTAACGATCGGAGCCGGAAGAAAGCCAACAGCACCATGAAAGCACTTATCCTCAACGGATCGCCCCGTCCGCAGGGAGTTGTCGTCCAAGCGCTCCGCACCGCCGCCGACACCTTGCGGCAGGCCGGAGCCAACATCGAATGGATCGACGCTCACCGGATGGAATTCCGTCCCTGCACGGGCTGTATGCAGTGCCGCACGACGAACATCTGTCCGCTGCCCCGCGATGCGGCCCATGCCGTCGGCGAACAGATCCGGCAGGCCGATCTGCTCGTGGTGGGGACTCCGACCTACTGGGGCGGTATGTCGGCCCGGCTGAAGATGCTCTTCGAACGGCTCGTTCCGGTTTTCATGGGCGAATCGGCTCTCGGCCTTCCGCAGCCCCGGCAAAAAGGCAAACGTGCACTCGTCATCGCTGCCTGTACGACGCCCTGGCCTTTCAACATCCTCGCACGGCAGAGCCGGGGTGCCGTCCGTTCGATCCGTGAAATATTGGGTACGGGAGGGATGAAAGTCCGGACCTGCGAAATCCCCGGCACCCGGAAAATGAACGGCAAACTTTCCGAAAAGGAGGCCCGGCGAATCACCGCACGCACCCGCAGAATCGTTCGAAAAATAGAATAAAACTTTTGGCGACATCCGATTCGACTGTCCGGATAAAGAACACCGAAAAACATAATTCCAGACCCGATCCGAAAAGCCGCGCGACACAAAGACAAAAAAAATCAACTAACGAACCAACCAATACCATGACGGAAAACCTTGTATTCGGCATCCGCCCCGTAGTCGAAGCGATCGAAGCGGGCAAACAGATCGAAAAACTCTACATCCGCAAAGGCGCCGAAGGGCAGCTGATGACCGAACTGCGCGACCTCTGCCTGCGGTATCGCATCCGCACACAGGAGGTGCCCGTCGAGAAGCTCAACCGCCTCACGCGCGGCAACCATCAGGGCGTCGTCGCCCAAATCTCCCCCATCGGCTACGTCGAACTGAACGACATTCTGGAACGAGTGCCCGAAGACGAGACGCCGCTGATCGTTCTCTTCGATGGCGTGACGGACGTGCGTAATTTCGGAGCCATCGCCCGCTCGGCCGAATGTGCCGGAGCACACGGGCTGATCGTACCGCTGAAGAATGCCGCTCCCGTCAATTCGGAGGCGATTCGTTCGTCGGCGGGTGCGCTGACCGCCATTCCCGTCTGCCGCGTCGGTTCGATCCGCAACACGCTCAAAGCGCTCCAGGCAGAAGGCTACCAGGTGGTAGGTGCTACGGAAAAAAGCCGCAAGCTGCTCTACGACGCGGATTTCCGCAAGCCTACGGCACTCGTTATGGGCGCCGAGGATACCGGCATCTCGAAAGAGGTGCTGAAGCTCTGCGACGAACAGCTGGCGATCCCGATGATCGGCAAGATCGAGTCGCTCAACGTCTCGGCGGCAGCGGCAGTACTGCTGTTCGAAATCGTACGTCAGCGAATCGGTTAATCCTGCCCTCCAACCTCTCGACACGATGTCCCTGCTGCGCGACTTATTCGACCTGTTCCGCTCCGAGCCGGATCATCCGGCAACCCGGAATCCAAAATCGAAGCCCGCGACCAGAAAACCCGCCCGCAGGCAAAAGACGATCGTCCATCCGATAGTCGGAGAGGTGACCCTCTCGCAAAGCCGCCGGGCACGGCGGATCTCACTCTGCGTAAGGCCTTCCGGCCCCGTCCGGCTCTCCTACCCTTACGGCGTCTCGACCGCCCGGGCTTTGGAATTTCTGGAAAGCCGCATCGAATGGATTCAGACAGCCAGGGATCGAATAGCCGAACGGCTCGCCCAGCAACCTCCACGCCCCACCCTTTCGCCCGAAGAAGAACTCCGCCGGCGGGAACAGTTGCGGCGCGAAGCGATGGTTGTACTACCGTCCCGCGTAGCGGAACTCGCAGTGCGAACCGGTCTGCAATACCGTTCGGTAACGATCCGGGCCACCCGCTCCAAATGGGGCTCCTGCAACGGGCGCAACGACCTGTCGCTGAGCCTGTACCTGATGACGCTGCCCGAACATCTGCGCGACTTCGTCATCCTCCACGAACTCTGCCACACCGTCCACCACGACCATTCCCCCCGCTTCCATGCGCTGCTCGACCGGCTGGTCGGGGGTAAAGAAAAACTCCTCAACAAGGAGCTGAGGAGTTACAGGGCCTATTGAGTAAAAATTCACGATCGAATCTTCAACCGCTCTTTTTCTCTTCTCATCCGAAGCAGAAATTCGATATAAAGCCACTCGCACACAAATACAAAAGAAATAAGAGGAACCGCAGGCAGCTCCTCATAATGACGGGTAAAAAGCTGACAGATCATCCAACCGACAAGGTAATCTCCGAAAAGAAACAGTCCTATCCAAAATATCAGATCAAAAATCGAAGGGCTATTCTCCCGAATATACTCCCGTTTCAGCCGCAGACACTTCGCGTAATCGATCTTCAGTATTTTTACTTTCAATATCTCGCCGAAGTGCAGATAGTCGAGTTCTCTCAATTCATAATATTTTCCGGCCTTTGCCCGGCTAAATTTATATGGATGACCCGATAGGCAAACGAAAGCCCTTTCCCACAGAATTTTACAAAAACCTCGATACAGCCGATCTCTTCGGCCGCGATCCGCTTTCGGACAAAAAGCAACGGATAAGATACGGTAAAACCCGCCTCATCGAACGTGAACGTACGAATACGAAGAAATGCGAAGATAATAGCGGCCCAGAGAACGACAGGCATTAAACCAAAACACCAGTCTGCCCCCGAAAGCAGATCCTCACCTTGCGCGAGATCCGAATAACAAAGAGCGAATATAACGATCAGGCTCCAAAGCAGAGTGATATAGGCCATAAAAATATAAGACCCGATCGTTATTCTACGCAACCGGGTACGCATTCCCTTCTATAATTCAGAATAACTTCTTTTTCGACCGGGTGACGACGAAATCCTTCAGGTAGAAAGGCTCGAAGTACGCGATATCCTCCGTGCGGCCCGCATCGAGCGCCTCCTGTGCCAGCCGCGCAAGCCCTCGGGCAGAAGGCGCCACCTGGATCAGCGTCGCATCGGGCAGCAATCCGGCACATTTGGCCGCACCGTTTCCGAAAATCACGAAAGGACGTCCGTCTCCGCGCCATGCCGCGAAACTCTCCGCCGTAACGACCTCGGCGGATACGTCCGAAAGAGGAGTTCCCGCAGCATCGAATACCCGGGTATAAACCTCCATGCGGCGGGCGTCCACCATCGGGCAGAGGCACGCCTCCTCCCAATGATCGACCGAGAGAATCCCCGCTTCGTAATCCTCTTTCGCAACTTCGGTCAGGGCATCCAGGGAACCGATCGCCACCAGCGGGATCCGCAACCCGTAGCACAGTCCCTTAGCGAACGAAACGCCGATACGCAGCCCCGTATAGGAGCCGGGCCCCTTGCCGACAGCGACGGCATCCAGCTCTTCGGGAGCGATCCCGGTCTGCGACAGCAATTCATCGACGAAAACTCCGACCTGGCGGGCGTGGTCGCGCCCCTGATCGCTCTCCCGGAGCGAGATCAACTCCCCGTCCCGGGCCAAACCGACCGAACAGATGTCCGTGCCGGTTTCGATACATAGAATAAGTGACATATCTTTTTTCTTTCGTTTTTCAATCCAAACACCTCCGGCAGACCTTCGCACCGACATTGTCGCCCCCTCCCTGAAGCGAACGGGAAGCGGAATGATCGCCGAAGTCCGCCCCTCGGGATGCGAACCGTTTCTCCGATCCGAAAAGCCGCCGCAGGGAAACCGCTCCCTGCAAAGCGTTTCGAATAGCCGTACGATCCGATTCCACCCGACAGCAGGCAGCGGCAGGACGATCGGCCCCGGGATGCTCTCCGAGGTTACGCCCGATATTTCTTCATCGCCTTGTCCATCTCGCGCTTGGCGTCGTTCTCCTTGAGGTACTCGCGCTTATCGTAGGCCTTGCGCCCCCGGGCCAGACCTACGACGACCTTGGCCAGCCCCCGCTCGTTGAGAAAGAGCCGCAAGCCCACCACGGTCAATCCCCTGTCCTGCAATGCCCGCTGAATCTTGTTCAACTCCTTGCGGTTGAGCAGCAGTTTGCGGTCGCGGCGGGGAACATGATTGTTGCAGGTCCCCCAACCGTACTCGGCGATATTCACGCCCCGAATCCAGAGTTCGCCCTTGTCGAAATAACAGTAGCTGTCCGTGATCGACGCCTTGCCCAGCCGTACGGACTTGATCTCCGTACCCACAAGCACGATGCCCGCGATCCACTCCTCGATAATTTCGTAATCGAAGGTCGCGCGTTTGTTCCGTATGTTAATATTCTTATAATCGGCCATATCCAATTTCTCTGTTTTTCCGCCGGAACCTCTGTTCGGGAACCGACGATCCGGCACCATATTTGATTAATCAACCGCAGAGGGTGTCCGGGAAAGATAACTAATTCTTTTATCTTTGTAGAAGATAGGATGCGGCTCGGCAATCTTTGCGTGCAAACGCGCATGACTGCTCTCGCCTTTGACTATCTTTGATATGTTTTACACATCTTTCTGTTTATTTTCTGTTTGCACACGGTATGCATAGTGATACGTGTACGCCCGGCCCCCTCTTTTTACAGAATCAACCGATGCAATTTCCGGGCAATCGAAACCTTTCCCCTGTTCAGGTTCGACAGCCGCTGCATAATGTCCTGCATCTCGTCGTCCGTAAGATTCTCGTCCTGAAGTTTTTCACGAAGCTCCCGCGACATCCGCTCGATCACCTTCGACTTGTAGAGCGTCACGGCCTTCGGCACTCCGACAGCCAGCATCTCGGCATCGCTCTCGACATGGACCTCCTTGCGCCGCCACAATTCGCTCGGAACGTAATGATCCTCCGAAGTAAGGATATCCACCGACACGTTACACACCTCCGGATCGGAGTGATTGATAAAGTGGTGGATCGGCACCTCGACCCCCAATCCCAAAGCGCACCACTGTTCGCGGTAAACCCGCAGAATCTCATTGAAGACCCGGTTCTGGAACTCCAAACCGTCGGCGTCCAACTCCCCGAAAATTACCTCGGCGACATTATATTGAACGACATTCCGGCCCTCCTTGAAATCGAACGAACAATGACCGTACTTGAGCAGATAACGCGTCAGCTCCCGTTCGAGCGCTTCGGCACTGCTGCCCCCGGTCACCTGTCCCGCAAAAACCGTTTCAGGGCGCTGCGCAGTCTGCTCGGCACGAAAACGGGCGCTCTGACGCCGCACGAACTCCTCGGCTTCGCGGTCGCCCGTGGAAGCCATACGCTTGCGCCCCACTTCGGCAATCAGCAGGTTCTCGTCGATGTCCATGATCCGTGCGCACTCCTTGATATAGACCGAGCGCTGGATCGGGTCGGGAATCTGCACAATGGATTGCACCATGTCGTTAATCAACGCCGCCTTCTTGATCGGGTCGCCGGCAGCATCCTTCAACAGTAGCTTGGCCTTGAACGTCAGGAAATCCTCCTCGTTGGCCCGGATATACTCCTGCACCTCCGCAGCCGTATGAGTCCGGGCGAACGAATCGGGATCGTCTTCCGGCGGAAGCAGCACCACACGGACATTCATCCCCTCGCGCAGAATCATGTCGATTCCCCGCAGCGAAGCGTGAATACCCGCCGAATCACCGTCGTAGATCACCGTGATATTCCTGGTAAAACGTCCGAGCAGACGAATCTGTTCGGTCGTAAGGGATGTACCGGACGAAGCCACCACATTCTCCACCCCCGCCTGGTGCATCGAAATCACGTCGGTATATCCCTCGACCATGATTGCGAAATCGTACTGCTGGATCGCTTTCTTGGCGAAAAACAGGCCGTACAGCTCGCGTTTCTTGCTGTAAATCTCGCTTTCGGGCGAATTTTGGTACTTCGCAACCGACTTGTCTGTACGCAGCGTGCGACCTCCGAAAGCCACCACGCGGCCGGAAATGTTATGTACGGGGAACATCACCCGCTCCCGAAAACGGTCGAAAAGCGTACCGTCGTCCCGCTTGATCGAAAGTCCGGTCGAAACCAGAAACTCCTCCTTATAACCGGCAGCCAAAGCCGCCCAGCTCATTCGGTCGCCCCTGGCGGGACAGAATCCGAGCCCGAACTTCTTGATCGTCGCATCGGAAAATCCCCTCTTCTGCCGGAAATAGGTCATGCCGACACTCATCCCTTCGGTTTCATGGAGCAGGTAATTCGAAAAATACTCCGCCGCCCAACTGTTCACGACGAACATACTCTCGCGGTTATCGTTGCGGGCGACCTCCTCGGGCGTCATCTCCTTCTCCCGCACTTCGATACCGTAACGCTTGGCCACGGCTTTCAACGCCTCGGGATAAGTCATATTCTCGTGCTCCATCAGGAAAGTGACGGCATTGCCGCCCTTGCCGCAGCCGAAACACTTGTAAACCCCCTTCGAAGGCGATACGACGAACGACGGGGTCTTCTCGTTGTGGAACGGACAGCACGCCTGATAATTGACACCCTTTCGTTTGAGCGTCACGTATTCGCCGATAATATCCACGATATTCGCAGCGGCGTAAATCCTATCTATTGTTTCCCGGTCGATCATCTTTGCAAAGGTACGAATAATTCAATTATTACGGATTACATCAAGTACTTATTCGCCTCTTCGAGGCGATACTCAGGAGAACATTCGAATAGATAGTTCAGTAAATTCAGATGCCCCGCTCCGAAAATAACGAGGATCCTGTCGGACGGCCCCGTTTCGATCCGTTGAATATTCCGGAATATCCGCAAATTCCGGTTAAACCACCTTCCCGTTTCAAAATCTACACCGATATAATCGTTCGAGAAGAATTCATATTTGAAATGACCGATCAAGTAATTACCCAGACTACGCCGAATATGCTCCGGGTCGTTCAGCTCGATAAGTTCGGCAATAATTCCCTGCTCCTTGAAAACAGCTTCGGGCACAAACCTTTTAATAGAATCCGGATAGTCGTAAAAACTGGTTTCGAAACGGATATACTCCTTACTGTTTTCATCGCGTAATAACTCATCGATTTCGTCATAGTGCTTTCCCCATTCATCTACGCAGTAAATCCGGTCTATCCCCAGCCGTTTTGCCAGCCGGAATCCGATCTGCTCGTCTTCTCCTCGCTGCAAATCATAACAGTCCGCCAAATATCGACGGAACAGAGAGTCCGTCTCGAACTGCATTTTAACCGGCCGTTCGATAACGATAATCGTTGGGGCAAACTTCTCCAACAAACCGACCAATGTTTCGATCTCATTCTGGTAAACCGGGTTCAGGACATCTATTTGCTCGCTTTCGGCATACTGCACCTGATCCAGATTGGGAAAATCGAAATGAAAGGTACCTAAAGTGAGTACCGGAACAGGCTCTTGTGCAGCGGCAAAACAAGCCGACAAAACACAAACGATCAAAATAATTATTTTTTTCATGTCGTATATTTTTTCCGCCGCAGGAAAGATTGTTCGCAAAACTGAATTTATACAAAAATACATGTTTTACATAAAACATATTCTATTACACTCCTGAAAAAACAGAGGCAAAATATATTCTGTTTTTGAACGTTAATTTTCAATTATCGTTATCTTTGCCTTATGGACTTCAAATTGGTATCCGACTATGCCCCGACGGGCGATCAGCCCGAAGCGATCGCACAGCTATTGGCCTCGATCCGGCACGGCTCGAAGCACAATACGCTGCTGGGCGTGACCGGTTCGGGCAAAACTTTCACGGTGGCCAACGTCATCAGCCAGCTCAACCGGCCGACCCTCGTATTGAGTCACAACAAGACCCTCGCGGCACAGCTCTACGGGGAGTTCAAGAACTTTTTCCCGGAAAATGCGGTCGAATACTTCGTTTCCTACTACGACTATTATCAGCCCGAAGCCTACCTACCTTCGACGGATACCTATATCGAAAAGGACCTTTCGATCAACGACGAAATCGAAAAGATGCGTTTGAGTACGACCGCCACCCTGCTCTCGGGGCGGCGGGACGTCATCGTCGTTTCCAGCGTATCGTGTCTGTACGGCTGCGGCAATCCGAGCGATTTCCACTCGATGGCCATTCATATCGAAGTCGGCGAAATCCTCAACTACAAGCAGTTCCTCTACAAACTGGTCGAAGCGCTCTATACCCGGACCGAACGGGAACTGACCCCCGCGACATTCCGCGTGACGGGCGACACGATCGACATCATGGCGGCTTTCGGCGAATTCGGCAACCAGTGTTTCCGCGTCACCTTTTTCGACAACGAAGTCGAGAGCATCCAGAGCATCGACCCCGTAACCGGCCAGCGGATCCAAACGCTCGACGCACTCACCCTTTACCCAGTGAGCCTGTTTGTCACGACCAAGGAGCGCATACACACGGCCGTGCAGCAGATCTACCTCGACCTGGGCAAGCAAATCGCCTTCTTCGAGCAAGCGGGACGTCCGGCCGAAGCGCAGCGGATCAAGCAGCGGGTGGAGTACGACCTGGAGATGATCAAGGAGTTGGGTTACTGTCCCGGCATCGAGAACTACTCCCGCTATTTCGACGGACGTGCAGAAGGGACGCGACCCTTCTGCCTGCTGGACTATTTTCCGCAGGATTACCTGATGGTGATCGACGAGAGCCACGTCACGCTCCCCCAGGTGCACGCCATGTTCGGCGGCGACCGCGCCCGCAAGGAAAACCTCGTGGAGTACGGGTTCCGTCTTCCCGCAGCCAAAGACAACCGGCCGCTCCGCTTCGAGGAATTCGAACAACTGGTCGGCACCACGATCTACGTGAGCGCCACACCGGCCGATTACGAACTGATGAAGAGCGAAGGAGTGATCGTCGAACAGTTGATCCGGCCGACAGGACTGGTGGATCCTCCGCTCGAAGTGCGGATCACGGACAACCAGATCGACGACCTGCTGGAGGAGATCGACAAGCGGGTACGCAACGACGACAAAATACTCGTCACGACCATCACCAAACGCATGGCCGAGGAGCTCTCCAAATATTTCGACCGAGTGGGCGTCCGCAACCGCTACATCCATTCGGACATCGACACGCTGGAACGGGTGCAGATCCTCGAAGACCTGCGGGCCGGCATGTTCGACGTGCTGATCGGCGTCAATCTGCTGCGCGAGGGACTCGACCTGCCGGAAGTGGCCCTCGTGGCGATCCTCGATGCCGACAAGGAGGGATTCCTGCGCAACGTGCGTTCGATCACCCAGATCGCGGGCCGTGCGGCGCGGCATTCGAACGGCAACGTCATCCTCTATGCCGACCACTGCACCGACTCGATGCGCTACGCCATCGAACAGAGCAACCGCCGCCGCGAAAAACAGATGCGCTACAACATGGAGCACGAAATGCTCCCCCGGCAGGCGCAGAAAAGCGGCTCGGGACAGAGCACCCTGCTGGCAAATACGGTTCAGACACCCGTCACGGATGGAATTATCTACCCCCTGCCCGACAACCGGCAGACGCTGGCCGCAGACGTTACGTCGGCCTACTCGACCGAGAGCATCGACACGCAGATCGCCCGGGCCCGGGAAGAGATGGAGCGTGCGGCCAAGTCGTTGGACTTTCTGGCCGCCGCGAAATTCCGCGACCGCATGTACGAACTGCAAAAATTGAAAAACGAAAAATGAACATATCAGCATACATCTCGGAACTGAACAGACAATACGCCTCTGGAAATGCAACGGAACACAGTTATCGTCCCGCATTGAAGTCGCTGTCGGAAACACTGCTGCCCGACCTCACGATCATCAATGAACCCAAGCGCACGGCCTGTGGTGCACCGGACTATATCCTACTGCGAAACGATATTCCCGTAGCTTTCATCGAGGCAAAAGATTTCACTCAGACACAAGACCTTGCGGGACAAAAGGAGAACAAGGAGCAATTCGACCGTTATAAACATTCGCTCGATAACATTATTTTCACCGATTATCTCGATTTCTGGCTTTACGAGAAGGGCGAATTTGTGGACAGCGTTCGTTTGGCCGAAATCAAAGGAGGCAAAATCGTCGCCGTGGAAGGCGCCGAAACGAAATTCGTTCTCATCATCGAACGCTTGGGCAAAGCCGTCCCGCAAAGAATCACGTCTGCGAAACAATTGGCCCGAATCATGGCGGCAAAAGCGAGACTGATGGCCGACGTCATCGAAAAGGCGCTGCTGCAAGACGATAGCGACAGCAATCTTAAAGGGCAGATGGAGGCCTTCAAAGACATCCTGATTCACGACATCACGCCGAAAGAATTCGCCGACGTCTATGCCCAAACTATTGTTTACGGTATGTTCGCCGCGCGTCTGCACGACACGACCCCCGATACTTTCAGTCGGCACGAGGCGGCGACGCTCATCCCGAAAACGAACCCGTTCCTTCGCCAACTGTTTCAGAATGTCGCCGGATATGACCTGGACGATCGGATCAGTTGGATCGTGGATGATTCGGCCGAAATATTTCGAGCCGCAGATATGCGTCAGGTAATGGCCGGATTCGGACACCGCACCCAGCAAACCGATCCGATGATACATTTCTACGAGGATTTCCTTGCAGCGTACGACCCGAAACAACGCAAAAACCGGGGCGTATGGTACACACCGCAGGCCGTGGTGAGTTGCATCGTAAAGACCGTGGACGAAATTCTGCAAGCCGAATTCAACCTGCCGATGGGTTTGGCCGACACATCGAAAATAACCGTCGAACGCAGCATCGACCAAAGCAAAGACAAACGGTTCTCCGACGGCAAAAAGAAAGAGACCGTCAAAATCCACAAGGTACAGCTCCTCGATCCGGCAACCGGAACAGGCACGTTCCTCGCGGAAGCCGTCAGCCGAATCCATGACAAGTTCAACGGACAGGCCGGAATGTGGCAAGGCTATGTCGGGGAACATCTGCTGCCGCGTCTGAACGGATTCGAACTTCTGATGACCTCCTATACAATGGCCCATCTGAAACTCGACTGGATTCTCACAGAGACAGGTTACAAGGCCGACGATAACGAACGCCTGCGGGTGTTTCTCACCAATTCGCTGGAAGAACACCACAAGGATACAGGCACACTGTTCGCCCAGTTCCTCGCCCGCGAGGCCAACGGCGCAAACGAAATCAAGCGCAATACTCCGGTCATGGTCGTGCTGGGCAATCCGCCGTACAGCGGAGAAAGCAAAAACAAAGGCGAATGGATTATGCGCCTGATGGAGGATTACAAGAAAGAACCCGATACGAACCAGCCTCTGAAGGAACGGAATCCGAAATGGATCAACGATGACTATTGCAAATTCATACGCTTGGGACAGTTCTTCGTGGATCGCAACAACGAAGGGATACTGGCTTATGTCAATAACCATAGTTTTATCGACAACCCCTCTTTCAGAGGGATGCGGTGGAATCTGCTGCGGAGTTTCGACAAAATCTACATCATCGATCTGCACGGCAACAGCAAGAAAAAAGAGGTTGCACCCGACGGCGGCAAAGACGAAAACGTATTCGACATACAACAGGGCGTCTCAATCAATATCTTCGTAAAAACGGGACGCAAGGCAAAGAATGCCCTTGCCGAAGTATATCATCACGACCTATACGGCCGAAGAGAGACGAAATACGATTACTTGTCGTCGCATACGGTGGCGAACATCCCGTTCGTGAAACTTCAGCCGTCCGCACCGGAATATTTCTTCGTGCCGAAAAATTACGGAGCAAAGGCTGCGTACGACAGGGGCTTCTCCGTTACAGAGCTGTTCCCCGTCAATTCCGTGGGCATCGTGACAACACGGGACGAACTGCTGATAAAAGACAGTCCGGAAGAAGTAGAAACGCTCATCCGCGATTTCATAACAATGGAAGATGCCGAACTCAGAACAAGGTACAACATAGGCAAGGACTCACGGGATTGGTCTGTTGCAAGAGCAAAAGCGGATATAGGAAATGCCGTCGATACGGCTAAAATCACACCCATCGAGTACCGGCCGTTCGATCGCAAGTATCTGTATTACACTGGTAAAACGACTGGAATCGTGGCCTGGCCACGATTCCAGGTTATGCGGCATTTTGCCGCCGAAAAATTTTTCGATTTTGCAGCCGGCTGCAAAATCGAAAAGAAAAATTTCGGCCTGGTCATCGCTCGGCAATGCGTAAGCGATTGGCGATATATATTCTGCACAGAAAATATCTGCGACCTCAACTTAACAGGAACCGCCGGACGATTCGGAGCCGGTTATGTCTTCCCTCTCTACACCTATCCCGATCAGACCGACCTGCTGAACACCGGACGCACCCCGAACCTCGACCCGAAGATCGTTGCAAAAATAGCCGAAAGCATCGGATTGGAGTTCGAGCCGGAGAAAAGCGGAGAACCGGATAAATTCGCCCCGATCGACCTACTCGATTATATCTATGCCGTGCTGCACTGTCCGGCGTATCGGGAAAAATACAGGGAGTTTCTGAAGGCCGACTTTCCGCGTGTACCATATCCTGAAAATACCGGACAGTTCCACCGCCTTACGCAAACAGGTGCCGAATTGCGTCGGCTGCATCTGATGGAAAATTCCGACTGCTGGGAATTGTCGGTCACCTATCCGGAATGCGGAACGGACGAAATCACGGAAGTCCGCTATGAAAATGAAAAAGTATTCATCAATGATCGGCAATATTTCGGCAATGTAAGTCCCGTCGCCTGGAATCTCTTCATAGGCGGCTATCAACCTGCCCGGAAATGGCTGAAAGACCGCATAGGGAAGAAACTCACATTCTCGGACATTCGCCACTATCAAAAAATCATCTTTGCACTCTGCCGCACAGATGCCCTGATGCGTACGGAACTGAATATCGAAAAATTCTAAATCCTTATCAATATGAACAACTTCACTTTCCAAAATCCGGTCAAGTTGATCTTCGGCAAAGGCTCCATCGCCAAGCTGGCGAAAGAGATTCCGGCCGACAAGAAGATCATGGTTACTTTCGGCGGCGGCTCCGTCAAGAAAAACGGCGTGTACGACCAGGTGGTCGCAGCGCTCAAAGGCCGCGACTTCGTAGAGTTCTGGGGCATCGAGCCTAATCCCAAAATCGAAACCCTGCGCAAAGCCATTGCCCAGGGCAAAGCCGAAAAGGTCGATTTTCTGCTCTCGGTGGGCGGCGGCTCGGTACTCGACGGTACCAAGCTCATCGCTGCGGGCATTCCCTACGACGGCGATGCCTGGGAGCTGGTGCTCGATGAAGACAAAATCGGCGAAGTCGTTCCGTTCGGCGACGTGATGACCCTGCCGGCCACCGGCTCCGAAATGAACGCCGGGGCGGTGATCTCCAACCTCGCCACGCAGGAGAAGTTCGCATTTCACCACTCGTTCCCGCAATTTTCGATCCTCGATCCCGAAGCCACCTTCTCGCTGCCGCCGTTCCAGGTAGCCTGCGGTATCGCAGACACTTTCGTACACGTCATGGAGCAATACCTGACCGTCACGGGCGTTTCGCCGCTGATGGACCGCTGGGCGGAAGGTATTCTGCAAACGCTGATCGAAATCGCCCCCAAAATCCGAGCGAATCAGCACGATTACGACCAGATGGCCAACTTCATGCTCTGCGCGACGATGGGACTGAACGGCTTCATCGCCATGGGCGTGCCGCAGGACTGGGCGACCCACATGATCGGACACGAACTGACGGCCCTGCACGGCGTTACGCACGGACAGACCCTCGTGGTCGTACTCCCGGCCCTGATGAGCGTAATGCGGGAGCAGAAGAAAGGAAAAATCCTGCAATACGGCGAGCGGGTGTTCGGTATCCGTGAAGGCTCGGAGGACGAGCGCATCGACCGGACGATCCGCGCCACCGAAGAGTTCTTCCGCTCGCTGGGACTGGCTACTCGCCTGCACGAATTGCAGATCGGGCAAGATACGATCGACGAGATCGTCCGTCGCTTCAACGAGCGCGGCTCCCGGCTGGGCGAAGCGGGCAACATCACGGGCGACGTGACCCGCCGTATCCTCGAACTCTGCAAATAAGGGTAGGAACCGAAACAGGCGAAGCGGGTTTTCAAACCCGCTTCGCCTGTTTACTTCGTAATCATCCCCAATCCATGCCATCTGCACCGAATTATGCTCACACCTGATTCACGAACAGCACAAAAGTATTTCCGGAAAAATCCGGACTGCAAACACCCGAAAACTGCGAGCAACGACAACTCCGAGCCAAATGTCGAAGAGCAAGGCCTATAAATCGAGTACAGATCCCTTCTATTTTTCCGGATAAATTCCCTTGAACGTATAATAACGGGCCGCCAGGTAGCTGTAAAGAGCTACGGCGAGCGATGTGATACACTTGGAAGGAGTCGGCCACAGACCGCACACCTCGACCAAAAATTTCATACAGGCGTAATTGAGCAAAATAGATCCTACGACTGTCAATAGATAGCGCCCCAACTGTTTGCCCGCCGCAACAGGCAGCGTGCGGAAGGCGACATAGCGGTTCAGCCAGAAACCGGTGAAGAACGTAATGGGAAAAACCAGCACCAAAGAGGCGATATGCGGCGACATAACCACGAATCCCAGGTCGAAATAACGGCCCGCAACCAGAAAATGATAGATCAGGGCATAGCTGACCGCATCCACGGACAGCGTGATCGCACCGCAGGCCCCGTAACGGAAAACCGTTTCGGATATCACACGAGAAAAAGGGCGTCGATAAAACCAGTCGATCGCACGCCGCAGGATCAGTGCAAAAGTCATCGTTTTTTCGTATAGGGCCACACTTCCTTCAGACCGGCCCCCGCATTTCTCATAAAGTCACGGCACTCCGCAGCAGAATCGCTTTCGAAAACGGAAACCATCCACTTTTTCCCGAAAAAGTAAATCCGGAAGTTCGTGTCCGACAGGCGGTCCCGGACTTCGGCAACGGCTCGCCGGGCATTCTCTTCGGTACTGTAAACGCCCCAGACCACATACGTCCTGCCGGGAATCATCCAGGCGACCTCGGGAACCGGCGCTTCGTGGTCGGCGTCAAGATCGGCGCGGCCCGCATCCGTCGCACCCTCGGAAGGGGTTCCGACGCCAGCCGCCTCATCATCCTGCGACGTTTCGACAGGACGGCTCTCAGCAACCGGCTCGAAGTCTATCGCACCGGATTCGGCATCACCTCCGGTGGCTTCGGGAGTTTCGCTCCCGGTTCTTGCCGGGACGGATGAAACGACCTCGGCAACGGGAAGGACCTCCTGCTTTTCAGAATCGCCCACGAACGGCAGCCGCATCCACTCTCCGTACTGCCAGATGCCGTAACCGACAGCCGCCGTACAAAACAAGGCGATCCCCAGATAAAGGGGCAGCCGGGAATATCGGCGTTTCAGCGGCAGCGGATCGTGTCCGAGAGGATTGAGAACGGCATCGAGCTGCGGATCGAGCCGAAAGTAGCGGTGATTGAGCTCCCCGACTCCCGGAATGGAGATTCCGTCCTCCACCCGGGCTTTGTCGAGCCACCGGGAATAGATATCTTCGGCCGCAGCAACATCGCAAGCCCCCGCCCGAGCAATCAGGTCTATCACGGAAACGCCCCGTTGCTCGGAGAGGAGAAAGGCAATGCGCCGGGAAGGACGTTCCAACTGCCGAGCCGATGCACGCCAGGCACTCCGAAATTCGGGAACGAGCGAGCCGACTCCCGGAAACCAAATTTCCCGTCCGTCGGCCAGCGCATTGAAAACAATCTTATTTACCTCGTCCTGCATCATTTCATACGACGATGTTTACGTGGCTTGGAACTGCCGCCCTGCTGCCGGACAGTCTGCTGTCGAACCACCCGCACCGTATCGGGATCTACCGGAGAGCGGTGCATGCCCCGGTAAATCATATAAATCCCCACCAGAATGAACGGAATACTCAACAACTGTCCCATATTCAACAGCATACCCTGCTCGAAAGCCTCCTGATCCAACTTGATGAACTCGATGAAAAAACGAGTCAGGAAAATCCCGATCAGCCCCACGCCGAACATCACGCCCGGACGACGCCGGCCCAGGTCACGTCCGTAATAGAGCCAGCAAAGGATTCCGAAAATCACCAGGTAGCATAACGCTTCGTAAAGCTGGGTCGGGTGTTGCACGGGGATGGAGTCGATGGGAACATTCGGATAAAGCCGAACGAACTTGAACCCCCAGGAAACATCGGTCACCGCCCCCACGATCTCCGAATTGAACAGATTACCCAGACGGACGATGGCGCCGCCGATAGCGACCGGTACCATAATCCGATCGAGCGACCAGATATAAGGAAGTTTATTCTTGCGCGAAAAAAGCCAAAGACCGATCAGCAGGCCGACGGCAGCGCCGTGACTGGCCATGCCGCCGTTGCGGAAATCCGTAATGATAGCCCAGGGATGGGCAAGAAAATACCCCGGTTCATAAAAAAAACAGTGTCCCAGACGGGCACCGAGGATCGTGGCCAGCGTGCCATAGACGAAAATCGACTCCGAAACCTTCTGGGGCAGCCCTTCGCGTTTACAGACCTGGTCGAAGAAAAGCATGCCGCCGAGAATCGCCAGCACCCACATCAGTCCGTAATAACGGATATCGAACGATCCGATCGAAAAAAAGACGGGATTGAAATCCCAGACAACGGTTATTGGAAGGATCATACGTTATGCAAAATTAGTGGGAATGTCCTGTTTGAGCCTTTTTGAGCGTAAACGAGAAGGTCGTTCCTACTCCCAACTCGCTGCGGACGTTGATTCGCTCGCCGTGAGCTTCGATAATATGCTTGACGATCGCCAGTCCGAGCCCCGTACCGCCCTGCTCGCGTGAACGGCCCTTGTCCGTACGGTAAAACCGCTCGAAAATACGGGGCACGTCCTCCTTGGCGATACCGACGCCGTTGTCCTCGACTTCGACGAGGATCTTATCCAGCATATCTCGGAATTTGATTCGCGTTACACCCCCCTCCTTGCCGTAACGGATCGAGTTGATAATCAGATTGACCAACACCTGTCCGACGAAATGCTTGTCGGCACAGACCCAGAAAGGCGAAGGCAGGCTGTCGGCCCCCCTTACCTGAATCTTAATTCCCTTCTTATCGGCTTCGATTTCGGCCTGTTCAGCAATCTCGCGCGTCATGGCAGCGATGTCGAAAGACTCCATTTTCAGGCGCGTCATATTGCTCTCGAGCTTGGAAATGGTATCCAAATCATTGACGATGTCGATCAAACGGTCGATGCTCTTCTCGGCCCGTTCGAGGTATTTACGGTTGATCAGGTCGTCCTCCAGACCACCGTCGAGCAATGTCGAAATATACCCCTGAATATTGAAAATCGGGGTTTTCAACTCATGGGCCACATTACCCAGATACTGCTTGCGGAACGATTCCGTTTCCTTGAGCCGCGCGATCTCCTTGTCGTTGGTATCCGCCCAGGCGGTCAGCTCCTCGGAAATGTTTTCGACGTGCTTGTCCTTGAGCTCATCCAGAATCTCCTGCGTATGCACGTTGCGCGAAAGTACGATCGAGTAGATCGGCTTCAGCTTATAAGCCACGTACTTGCGAATAATAAACAACGTCAGTAACGTCATACCGACAAACACGGCGCAAGCCACGCAGAGGGTCTGCCACCACACCGCTTCGAGCAGCCACATGGCCGCCGCGACGACGATCGCAGCCACCGCCGCAACCAGCAGCGAAGCGAACTCCTTGGTTTTGATAGGCATCATTTCAGGTAATTTTTCATGAGCCGGGCAATGTACTTGCCGATAATGTCGAACTCCAGATTGACCAACGTACCGGGTTTGATCCGGTTGAAGTTGGTGTGTTCATAGGTGTAGGGAATGATCGCCACCTGGAACTGTCCCTCCTGCGAATTGCAGACCGTCAGGCTGACACCGTTGACCGTAATCGACCCTTTCTCCACCGT
>OGMN01000393.1_pt1 | contig 49778 bp, 53 predicted proteins | sample 1573211 | NCBI WGS metagenome assembly OGMN01 (sample SAMEA2581876, study PRJEB24529) | metagenome | biome: Human gut stool | place: China | collected 2011
TTGGCTGGCTTTCTCCTTGCGAATTCGCCGTCCAATTTGTTTGACAAACCTACATTTTTCATTCCCGCGCAAAAAAGGGCCCGGATAGCTCCGGGCCCCTTCATAAAGTGTATACTCAGTCCTTCTTCCAGTAATAGTTGACCTCGTTCCAGTAGGTTTCATTTTGAAAATGCCAAGGGCCGAAATCAAACTGGATTAGAGTGCCGGTCCGGTCCTCCCCTTCGTAGATTCGGCTGTTATCCCCTGTAAAGACCAGATTCTGTATTTCCGCCACATCGATGGGGGATTCCAGTTCGAAACGGACATGATCCGCCCGGAAAAAGGTTCGTCCTGCATCATCGTGAAATACGTCCTGAACTCCTCCCACCTTCTCAAACCGGGTTTGGATCTTGCTTCCGTCTGACATCAGGACATACATCTGCCAAGGGCCATCCTGACCGAAGGCCGCGTCATAGGCCGCCCCGTCCGGGATCACCAGATCCATGCTGACGCTGATAGGCGAGATGGTCAGGTTCTCTGCCACCGCCAGAGTCACGCCGTTCAGATTCACACCGCACCGGCCCTGGAAGTCGTAATGGGTACCCATGCCAACCAGGGGGACGATCAGATCGATGTCCATACCATCCAGCATGGTGACCCATTCCCCCTGATACTGCATACACAGGGACTGGATCCCGGAAAACAGACAGTATGCGGCATCCTTCGGCATCGGATCTATATGCCCACGAATGATAAACTCCATTTTGTTGTCTGTGGGGTCGCTGTCCTCCACATAGTCTATTGCATACCCCGCCTCGCTGGAGCCGATAAAGCTGGTGCAGCTCTCGTCCCTATAGGCTCCGAAGCCGATTCCCCTGCCGTCCGGCCCGCCCCAGAGGACGGCGCGGTTGAAGCCCTCCTCCACCTGGTCGGGCTCGGGCAGTACCGTCCCCTCCGGCGCGGCAAACTCCACCAGGATATAGAACTGTTCCTGATCCGCCGCCGCCTCCTTCACGGTGACGGTGGCCCCGGAGCCGTTCTTGTCCTCGAACACCTGGTTCATCTGTACAATCCCCAGGTTTTTTGCCTGTTCCTCGCTGGTGATGCCGAACAGCTCCCGGAAGGCTGGGGACACCCCGGCAAGTGAGACGGCCCCCACCGCTCCTGTCAGGAGTGAAGCGGCGGCTACGATGGCCACCAACCCGCGATAGGGGAAGCGTGGGCGCTTCTCTTCCTGCCCGCTCCTCCGCTCCAGCAGGCGGCAGGTCAGCGCCTCCTTTTCCTCCGCCGAGAAGTTCAGCCGCTCCAACTCATCCCGATAGCCTGCCATAGCCCAATCCCTCCAATACATGCTTTAATTTCATCCGGGCCCGGCTCATCCGGGTCCGCACCGCATCGGCCCGCAGGCCCAGGATCTCCCCTATCTCGTTGGTATCATATCCTAAATAGTAGTAGAGCACCAGCACCTCCCGGTACTTGGCAGGCAGACGCTGCACCTCTTCCAGCACGCCGCCCTCCTCCGGCTGAAACGCCGCAGGCTCGGCCACGGCATCCAGGCCCACAGTGCGGGTGCGCCAGGGACTCCGGCGGACGTTTTTGCAGGCGTTGACCGTCACCCGCACCATCCAGGCCTGTTCGTGCTTCTCATTTTCAAAGGCACCTGGATATTCCAGCCGCTTAAGCAGCACCTCCTGGCATACGTCCTGGGCGTCGGGCACAGAATTCAGGATGGAATAGGCCAGCCTCAAGAGCCGGTCGGAGTAGGTCTCCACCAGCCGGGCGGCCAGCGTCTCCTCCGCATGCTCCGCCATGAATCTCCCTCCTTTTTCTCCGTTTGGAACGCGTTCACCTGATATACACCTCACGGCTCCCAAACGTGACACCCTCCGGCAAAAAAATGCCCCGGTTTTCACCGGGGCGGCGGAACGTATCTCTTTTTTAATTATCATTCAACTGCGCACTCATGGCCTGGTCGAAGTGCTGGTTGATCTGCTTGGTAAACTCCACGGCGGCGTTGTACCCCATCTTCTTGTGGCGGTTGTTCATGGCCGCCACCTCGATGATCACCGCCAGGTTTCGGCCAGGCCGCACCGGCACGGTGAGAGAGGGCACCTGCACGTCCAGAATCGTGGTGTAGAGGTTCTCCAGGCCCAGGCGGTCGTACATGGCCCCGTCCTTCCACTGCTCCAGGTTGATGACCATATCGATCTCGGCCTCGTCCTTGACGGCGCTCATACCGAACAGGCGGCACACGTCGATGACGCCGATGCCCCGCAGCTCGATATAGTGGCGGATCAGCTCCGGCGCAGTGCCCACCAGCCGGTCGGTGACGTTGCGCTTGATCTCCACTGCGTCGTCCGCGATCAGCCGGTGGCCGCGCTTGACCAGCTCAATGGCGGTCTCGCTCTTGCCCACGCCGGACTCGCCCAGCAGCAGCACGCCCTCGCCGTACACCTCCACCAGCACGCCGTGGCGGGTGATGCGGGGAGCCAGATAGGACTTCAGCGCCGCAATGATGTTGCTCATGAGCACGCTGGTGGTGTCCGGGCTGCGGAGGATGGTTCGGTCGTACTTCTCGGCCATCTCCATACACTCGGGGAAGGGCTCAATCTCCCGGGAAATAATCAGGGCCGGAATGTCCTGGGAGAGCAGCAGTTCGAAGCTCTCCCGCCGCTCCTCGGAGGTCAGCCCCTCCAGATAGGTGGTCTCAACGCGGCCGATCACCTGGAGCCGCTTGGCGTCAAAGTAGTCGAAAAATCCGGTGAGCTGCAGGCCCGGCCGGTTCACGTCCTCCGTCCGGATCGACACATCCTCGTACCCCGCCCCGCCCCTCAGGACCTCCAGGCGAAATTCCTGAATCAGTTTTCCCAGCTTTACGCTGTAAAGGCTCTCCATTGGCGCTGCCCCCTTGCGGTATTATTAGTTATAGTATACCATTCTCCCCTGCTCCTTTGCAACACACTTTGGAAGAAAGGGATTTTTTGAAAAAAATGCTTGCAATTTTCGAAAAGCTCTGTTATTATATCATTCGATGCTTTATCAAGCTATCCTGACGAGCGAGGAGGTATAAGCGAATGGCCAAATGTGAATTTTGCGATAAGGGCGTTGTGTTCGGCATCCGGGTGTCCCACTCTCACCGCCGCTCCAACCGTCCTTGGAAGCCCAATGTGAAGCGCGTCAAGGCGATTGTCAACGGCACGCCCAAGCACGTCTATGTGTGCACCAGATGCCTCCGTTCGGGTAAGGTCACCCGCGCTGTGTAAGTTTGTAAAAAAGGGACCAGCCTTTGGCTGGTCCCTTTTTTCTTTGGAACGATTGCGCCTGTCCCCACATAGCATGGGGACAGAATGGAGGCGTATTCCATGGCTGATGCTCTGTGCCGCCTGCCCCGGGTCCTGCTGGATGGCCGCCCTGCCGCCCGTGCACTGCTCTGTGGCAGCAACGCCCACCCCGGCCTGCGGGGCGAGGCGCTGTTTTATCCCTACCAGGACGGAACCCTATTGCTGATACGCGCCCTGGGGCTGCCCGGGGACGGCTTTTATGCCTGCCACATTCACGCGCTCGGCGACTGCTGCACCGGGGGCGACGTGGCCTTTCACTGCGCCGGTCCCCACTACGATCCGGAAGGCCGCGAGCACCCGAACCACGCGGGAGATCTCCCCGTCCTGCTCTCCAGCGGCGGCCGGGCGCTCTCCCTCGTGTATACCGGCCGGTTTCAGCCCGGGCAGGTGCTGGGCCGGTCGGTGGTACTCCACGCTCTGCCCGATGACTACCGCAGTCAGCCCACCGGCGCCGCCGGGGGCCGCATTGCCTGCGGCGTCATCTCCCCTGTGGCCTGAGCCGGGCCCGCATGGCTTGTCATGCGGGCCCGGCTTTCTGCTCTCTATTATCTATTGTATCTTGTTTTGCTATCCCACGGTCACCACCCGCACCACGGCGTCCCCGCCCAGTGCGCCGCTGTAGTACACGGTCAGCTCCGCTCCGTAGGATTTGGCGGCCGAGAGGGTCGTCCAGCGCCCGGTTTCTTGGTTGTAAACCTCTACCCCGTCGCTGACGGGCACCCGAAGGCCTTCCACCACCACGGCCTCCTCTCCGTCAAAATCAGCCCGGCTCACATCGGCCTTCTTCAGGCTCACAACCTCCACGGCCTTTCCCTCGGACGACACCGCGATGCCACCCATGGTTCCGCTCCTGACCGTCTTTCCCGTGATATATGCCTGGCTGGCTCCGCTGCTGTTCTCCACGGAGACGGTTCGGTTGGTATAGGTCATGCTGCCGCTGCCCCCGGTCTGCTCCCCGGCGGTCAGCAGGCCGTAGGTAAATGCGTTCCCTGTCACATCGTCCAGCAGGAGGAGGCAGACCTCTCCGCTTTCGTCTGTGGCGTAAAAGTCAATTTGGGAGGCAGGTACGGTATCCATCAGAATATCCTCCAGGGCAATTTCCGCCACTGTGCTGGAACCGGCCCGCTCGTAGAGCTTCACATTCTCCGACAGTGGAAGGCTCCCCAGGGTGCCGCCCGACGGATCCAGGGCATACTGGCTCCCACCGGACACCGGATAGACCGACAGGGCCCCGATCCCGGTGGAGCTGACCCGAACCAGCTCACCCACACCGGCGCCGTGGACGCTGAGCTCACCCGCCGCAGTCAGCCCGCAGGTCAGCTCCACCCCGTCCTCCTGAAGCACGCCGTAGAGCTCCGCCCGCTTCTCCGAGGGGGCGCAGGCAGAGATCACCTCTCCCGCCCCGTTCAGGGTGACGGTAATCCGGTCGCCCACCGCGAAGGCGGACAGCCCGGCCGCCGCCCCGTCCGCCACCTCCAGCTCCACGCCCAGCAGCGTGATGGAGGCGGGCGATGCGGCGTTGGGGCTGGCATTCTCATAATAGCCGGTCAGCATGACCCCCTCATAGGCCGCCGCCTCGGAGGCCACGACCAGATCGAGCGCCCCGGAGTCCGTATAATACAGCGTCACCTGCTCCCGGCCCTCCAGCTCATACCAGCAGTCGCCGTAGGTGCTGACCGCGCCGTCCAGCAGCACCCTGGTTCCGCTGGAGATGGCATACGTTCCCCCTCCGGCGGCGGTGATGCCGTCCGCCGCCACCTCTGCCGGGCGGAGGGTGCGATGGGACGAATCGTCCGGCAGGAAGCCCACCGTCTTTCCCGCCTCGTCCAGCAGCAGCGCGCCTTTCCGCCCCACCAGGCGATCCGGCACTGCCTCCGCAGGTTCATACCAGTTGATCGTCTGATTGGCATAGACCTCCACCGTGCCCAGGGTGCCGTCCGCCGCCTCGGCGTTATTGTCCAGCAGCACCGCACCGGTTACCTTGGAGGCGCAGAGGTTGTCGATGTAATCCTGTCCGTCCCGGTCTGTCTGCCGCAGCACGCGGTAGAGCAGCAGGGCCGCGTCTCCCCGGGTCAGGCCGGCTCCGCCGTCTGCGGGCAGGCCGTCCAGAAGCCCCAGTGCCACGGCCTTATTCAGATAGTCCTCCGGCCAGAAGGGGCCGATCTCCTCCGCCGTATAGCCCAGCAAACGGAGAACCACGGTTACCGCCTGTCCCACCGTCACCGGGTCGTCCGGGCCAAAGCGGCCGTCGCCATAGCCGGAGACCAGCCCCTCCTCACAGGCCAGATTGATATAGGGGGCGGCCCAGCCGCCGCCCGGCACGTCGGAAAAGCGGGTACGGTAGGCGCTCCCCCGCGCCTGATCCCCGTGTCCCTCCGTCAAAACGGCCAGCTTACAGAACTGGGCGCGGGTCAGCGCGTCGTCCGGGTGGTAGCTCCCGTCGGAGTACCCGGAGACAATACCCAGTCCGGAGAGCACCTCCACCGCCTCGGACAGCTCCTCGCCGCTCACATCCGAAAAGGCCAGGGCGGGCGCCGCCGCGATCAGCCCCAGGCACAGCCCCGCCGCCAGCAGCAGCGCCAGAATACGTTGTTTCATCTGTGTTTCTCCTCTCGATTAGTCGGCGCGCAGGGCGTCCACGGGCTGCAAACCGGACGCCTTGGCCGCCGGATAGATACCGAACACGATTCCGATGGCGACAGAGAAGGCGAAGGCGCCCGCCGTCACCAGCGCGTCGGGATACAGGATCAGATCATACATGGCCTTCCCCAAAATGAGCGAGAGCAGGTAACCCAGGGCGATGCCGATGAGGCCGCCCAGAGCGCTCAGGATGGCGGCCTCCACCAGGAATTGTCCCACGATCTCCCGCCGGGGCGCGCCGATGGACTTCTTGATGCCGATTTCCCGGGTCCGCTCCGTGACGGTGACCAGCATGATGTTCATGATACCGATTCCGCCCACCAGCAGGGCGATGCCCGCGATGCCGCCCAGTACCACGCTCATGGAGGTCATCTCCTCCGTGCTCTCGCTCATGGCGGAGTTGCCGTTCTCCAGCTCATACTCCCCCACGCTCGTGTCGATGGTCTCCCCCAGGAAACGCTCCAGCTTCGCCATCACTGTGTCCATGTGGTCGGACTGATCTACCTTGACAGAAAAGTGGGTGAGCTGGGCGGTGCCCAGTATGGCCCGATCCAGGGAGTAGGGGATCACCGCCATGTCGTCCATGGAGCCCTCCTCGCCCCCGTCCTTCTGGTAGTAGATCCCCACCACGGTGAAGGGCTCACCGCCGAAGTAGACGGTCTCCCCGATGGGATCCGCATATTGAAACAGGCTGTCCGCCACGTAGGAGCCGAGCACGCACACCCGGCTGCGCCGGTCGACGTCAAAGGCGCTGATGTCCCGCCCCTCCTTCAGGGTGTAGTTCCCGCAGACGGAGAACTGGTCGCTGCCCAGGTAGAGCGTCCCGCTGTCCAGCGTGGTGGTGCGGTATTTCATGGGCAGGCTTGTGGACAGATCGGGGCTCACCCCCAGCACCATATCGCCCAGCTCTCCATTCCCATAGTCATAGAGGGCGTCTATCACATCCACAGACCGGCTGGTGTCGTACCAGTTCACCGTGACGTTGACCTTGTTGACGCCCAGCTTCTCATAGTAGGCGGTGATGTCCGCGTTGTAGCCGGACACCAGCGCCACCAGCACCAGCACGGCGGTCACGCCGATGATGATGCCCAGCATCGTGAGGAAGGAGCGCCCCTTTTTCTCCCGGATGGAGTCCAGGGCCATGCGCAGCGCGTTCATGGTGCCACCCGCGCCGGCGGGGCGCTCCAGTCCACCAGCACGCCGTCCCACAGGCTGTCGTGGACGATTCTCCCATCCTTCACCCGCACGGTACGGTCGGCCTGGGCGGCGATGCCGTTGTCGTGGGTGATCAGGATCACGGTGGTTCCCTCGGCGTTCATCTGGCGCATGAGGCCCAGCACCTGTTCGCCGGTTCTGGAGTCCAGCGCCCCGGTGGGCTCGTCGGCCATGAGGATGGGCGAGCGGGCGGCGATGGCCCGGGCGACGGCCACCCGCTGCTGCTGGCCGCCGGAGAGCTGGGCCGGCCGGTTGTCCGCCTTGGCGGCGATCTCCACCTTTTCCAGCGCCTCCATGGCCCGCGCCCGCCGCTCCGCCAGCGGGACCCGCTGGTAGAGCATGGGCAGCGCCACATTCTGCCAGACGTTCAGGGACGGGATGAGGTTATAGCCCTGAAAAATGAACGCAATCTGCCGGGAGCGGATCTGGGACAGCTCCCTCTGGGTGCGCTCCCGGATCGGGGTGCCGTCCAGGAGATACTCCCCCCGGGTGGGCACGTCCAGGCAGCCCAGTATGTTCATCATCGTGGACTTGCCGGAGCCGGAGGTGCCGATGATGGCCACAAACTCCCCCTGGTCTATGCTCAGCGTAACCCCATCCAGCGCGTTGACCTGGTTTTCCTGCCCCTCGGCGTAAATTTTATAGACGTCCTTCAATTGAATCAGGCTCATACAGAATCCCCCTTCTCAGCCCATAGGGCCGCCGCCGGGCATCCCGCCGCCCATGCCGCCAGGCATTCCGCCGCCGAAATCCGGCATCTCTCCGCCGCTGAAGTCCGGCATTTCCCCGCCGCCCGGGAAGTCGGACGGCTCCTCTCCCTGGCTGGTGGTATCCCCGCCGTTCGGGGCCGCCTGCTGGTAGCGGGTGAATACCTCCACCCCCTCCTCCACGCCGGAGAGGATGCGCACATACTGGCTGTTGGACACCCCGGTTTCCACCGGCACGGCATAGAACCCGTCGGGCACCACGCCGTCCTCCAGCTCCACCGCGTTGTCCGGCGCCGCGTCCGCCTTGACGAAGAGGCAGGTTCCCTGGCTGGTGCTCTTGAGGGCCGCGATGGGGGCCAGCACCCCCTCGGACTCGTCGCCCACGGTGATGGAATAGGAGACGTTGACGCCGGCGGAGAGGGCGCCCCCGCTGGGAATGGTGATGGTGATGGGGAAATAGGCCACGCCGTTGGAGTTGGTGGCCTCATAGCTGATCTCCGTGACAGTGCCGGTGTAATGGGTGTCGCTCTCCGCCCCCGACTGGGTGATGTCCACCTCCATCCCCATGGCAATGCCGTCGATGTCCAGCTCGTCAATGTTGGCGGTGATGGTCATGGAGTCCAGGTTGTAGAGCACCACCGCGGTCTGCCCCGCCTCCCGGGGGCTCTCTCCCTCCCGGACATTGACCATGATGATCTTCCCCGCCAGCTCAGCGGTCACCGCGTAGTCGGAGCGCTTCTCCTCCGTCTCCGCGCTCTTCTCCTGGAGCTGGACAATCTTTTCCTGAGTCTGGGTGATCTGCTTGTTCACCGACTCCACCTGCTTCTGGTAGTCGGCCCCGTCGAGCTGGACGAGAACGGCCCCGGCGCTCACCTGCTCATAGTCCACCGCCCCGATGCCGGTCACCTCGCCGCCCACCTCGGCGGTGAGATCCTGGCTGCGGCGGTACTCCAGCTCCCCCTCCACCGACGGATAGAGCTTTTCGCCCGAGTCCGCCACCAGATAGCCGGCGCCCGTCATTCCCTCGGTGAAGGCGCCCGGATTGTCCAGGGTGACGGTGACGGCAAAGCAGTGGGTGCCCTCCGCCGTCACCCGGTCCACCATCTGAATGTCGGTGACGGTTCCCTCCTGGTTGAGCATGAGGCTGGCCACGGACACCCCGACCTTCATGCCCACGTAGACCTGATCCTCATAGGCGTAGCTGAAATACTGGGTCAGGCACATCTGGCTGTCGTCCACAAGGGTGGCCAGCTTGGTTCCGGCGGCCACATTGTCCCCCACGTCCACGGCCACATCGGTAATCCGGCCGGCAAAGGGGGCTGTCACAGTGAGGGCGGCGATCTCCTCTTGGAGCTGGGCGAGCTGCTCCTGATAATCGTCCAGCTGGTTTTCCTGCTCGGTAATCTGATCCTGGTACTCCTCAATCTGGTCGTCCAGCTCTGAATCATCCTGGGTGTAGAGCAGCTCGCCCACCTCCACCGTGTCGCCGGCGGAGACGTATACGCCGGTGATCTCCGTCTCCGAGGCGGTGGTGTACGTAACGCTGTCCGCCGGCATGGTGGTTCCGGTGCCGGAGAGCGTTGTGGACAGGCTGCCATAGGTGGTCTGCTCCGTCAGGGGCGTCTGCTCCTCCCCGCTGAAAAACAGGGCCTTTCCCCCGAGGGCGGCGCCGGCCGCCAGGGCCAGAACCAGCAGCAGCGCCGCCCCGCGCCTCACCGTCCGCCGCCGGCCGGGCTTCCGCTCGGGCGGCGCACTCCCCTCCGCTTTCTTCCGCAGTGCCATCAACTGCATGCAATCGTCCTCCCCTTCTGTTCCGGTTTCGGAGGCCAGTATAGGGGGAGAAACTGAAATTACTCTGAAAAAGGGCCGCGTGAGATTGTTAACACTCTGTAAATCCTTTCGTCTGCCGCCCCGCCTATAATACATTTCAGACAGATTTCAGTTCTCTCCCTTATAATGGAGAAAAACGCAGGAAAGGACAGAAGGTATGCGCATCTTGATTGTAGAGGACGAGCGCCGCCTGGCCGAGGCGCTGGGCCAGATCATGGCGGAGCAGCGCTATCAGGCCGACGTGGTGTTTGACGGGGCGGATGGGCTGGACTACGCCCTCACCGGGCAGTACGACGCCATCGTGCTCGATGTGATGCTTCCCAAGGTGGACGGCTTCGAGGTGGCCCGCCGCCTGCGCTGCGCCCACGTCTCCACCCCCATTCTGATGCTCACCGCCCGGGAGGAGATCCCGGACAAGATCGCGGGGCTGGATCACGGCGCGGACGACTATATGACCAAGCCCTTCGACATCGGGGAGCTGCTGGCCCGGGTGCGGGCGCTCACCCGGCGGCAGGGCGAGGTGATCGGCGAGCAGCTGGCCGCCGGGGATCTGGTGCTGGACACCCCCACCCGCAGTCTGCGCTGCGGGGAAAAATCCGTCCGGCTGGGCTTCAAGGAGTTCGACGTGCTCCGCCTGCTGCTGGCCGCCCCCCGGGCCGTCATTCCCAAGGAGGACATCATCTCCAAGGTATGGGGCCTGGAGTCGGAGGCGGAGGACAACAACGTGGAGGTCTACATCTCCTTCCTGCGGAAAAAGCTGGCCTATCTGGGTTCCCGGGTGAGCATCGGCACCGTGCGCAAGGTGGGCTATCACCTGGAGGTGCCTGGGGTATGATCAAGCGGCTGCGGCGGAAATTCATCCTGATCAACCTGCTGCTGGTGGGCCTGGTGCTGGCGGTGGTGTTCATCCTCTTTGTGGGGGCGAACGTCCGTCGCCTGGCGGGGCAGAGCGATGCCGCCCTCCGGCTGGCCCTGTCCTGGCAGGAGGGGGAGGGGCCGCCCCGCTTTGAAATCGGCGGCCCGCCGCCGGAGGAGCACGAGCCGGACGGGGCACACCGCTTCTCCCTGATCCCGGTCTTTGTGGTCACCGTGAAGGACGGGGCCATTACCGGCCTCAACGACGGCGGCCAGGTGGACGTTTCGGAGGAGACCGCCGCCGAGGCGGTGAAGCAGGCCCAGTCCTCCGGCGCCAGTCAGGGCGTGCTCAGGGAGCTTCGCCTGCGCTTTCTGGTGGAGCGCAGGCCCGACGGCGAGCTCCGCATCGCCTTTGCCGATCTGGGCTGGGAGACTGCCTCCCTGCGCAATTTGTCCCTGCTGGTGTGGGCTCTGGCCATGGTGGGTCTCTTTTTCGTGAGCCTTGTCCTCTCCTCCGTGGCCCTGCGCCCGGCGGAACGGGCGTGGCAGCAGCAGCGCCAGTTTGTGGCCGACGCCTCCCACGAGCTGAAAACCCCCCTCACCGTCATTCTGGCCAATACCGGCCTCGTCCTCTCCCATCCCGAAGACACGGTGGCCGCCCAGTCCAAATGGCTGGAGTACACCCACGACGAGGCGGAGCAGATGAAGGAGCTGGTGGACGATCTGCTCTTTCTGGCCAAGTCGGATGCCGCCCGCCAGCCGGCCGCCCGGGCGGAGACGGCCATGAGCGAGGTGGCGCTGGGCTGTCTGCCCCCCTTCGAGTCGGTGGCCTTTGAGGCGGGCGTGGCGCTGGAGCACCGGATCACCCCCGGCCTGTCCCTGCGCGGAGACGAGGGGCAACTCCGCCGGCTGGTGATGATCCTCCTGGACAACGCCGTGAAGTACGCCGGGCCGGGCGGCACCGTCACCCTCACCCTGGAGCGGCACCAGGAGCGGCTGCGGCTGGCGGTACACAACACCGGCGAGCCCATCCCGCCGGAGCACCTGCCCCACCTCTTCGAGCGTTTCTACCGGGCGGACGCCGCCCGGAACCGGAGCGGGGGCGGCTACGGCCTGGGGCTGGCCATTGCCAGGAGCATCGTGGAGGGCCACCACGGGCGGCTCACCGTCACCAGCACCGCCGCGGCCGGCACCACCTTCACCGCCCTGTTCCCCCGCCGGTGACGGTTTTGCTTGTCAGGACGGCGCGGCTGTTGTAAAATGGGCCTGTTCCAGAAGAAGTTGGAAAGGAGAAACCAATTCATGTCCGTTACTGTAGGAAGCAAGGGCCGCGCCGCATGCGTGGTCAACGATCAGAACACCGCCGCCGCCGTGGGCAGCGGCCTGCTGCCCGTGTTCGCCACTCCCCAGATGATCGCCCTGATGGAGAACGCCGCCGTCGACGCCACCCAGGCCTCCCTGGAGGAGGGGCAGGGCACCGTGGGCACCCGGCTGGACGTGAGCCACGACGCCGCCACCCCCGTGGGGATGCAGGTATGGGCCGAGGCGGAGGTCACCGCCGTAGACGGCCGCAAGCTCACCTTTGCCGTCACCGCCTACGACGAGGCCGGCCCCATCGGCAAGGGTACCCACGAGCGCTTTATCATCCAGAACGACAAGTTCCTGGCCAAGGCCCAGGGGAAAAAGAAGGGGAATTGATATGTCCATCGAGACGGGCCGGGCCTATCTGCGGGCCAGAGGCTATGAAGACCGGATTCAGGAATTCAGCGTATCCAGCGCCACGGTAGAGCTGGCGGCTCAGGCGGTGGGGTGCGAACCCGCCCGCATCGCCAAGACCCTCTCCTTTGCGGTGGACGGGGGCTGCGTGCTCATCGTCTGCGCCGGGGACACCAAGATTGACAACACCAAGTTCAAGGCCCAGTTCCACACCAAGGCCACCATGCTCACCCCGGAGCAGGTGCTGGACTTCACCGGCCACGCCGTAGGCGGCGTGTGCCCCTTCGGCATCGATAACCCCGCTGTGACCACCTACCTGGACGTGTCCCTCCGCCGGTTTGACACGGTCTACCCCGCCGCGGGCAACGCCGCCTCCGCCGTCCGCCTCAACTGCGAGGAGCTTTTTGCGCTGTCCAACAGCGCCGGATGGATCGACGTGTGTAAAAATTGGCACTGATTGGACACTCCCGCCCTTCTGTCCAATGACTTTTCCGCCCGGCGGGGGTATACTAGAGTCCAAGGGGGGATTTTCTCATGCGGGAATTTTTTCATAATATGAAGCTCAGCTTTCTTCTGGCCGCGGTGCTCTACGTCATTCTCGGTCTAGTGTTGCTGATCTGGCCTGGCGTCAGCGCCACCGTGTTCTGCTACGCCTTCGGCGGCATCCTGCTGATCTACGGCATGGTGGCCATCGTCAGCTTTTTCCTGCGGGACAGCTGGCAGGGCAGCTTCGTGTTCGAGCTCTTCCTCGGTATCGTCGCTGCAGCCCTGGGCCTGTTGTTCCTGCTCCGCCCGGTCATCGTGGCCTCCGTCCTGCCCGTAATCCTGGGCCTGTTCATCGTGGTGGACGGCCTGGTTAACCTCAAACGGGCGCTAGAGCTGCGCCGGATGCTCTATCTCCGCTGGACCGTGCCCCTGGCCCTCTCCGCCGGATCGGCGGTGCTGGGGCTGGTGATCGTCTTTCAGCCCTTCCTGGCTGCGGAGGCCCTGGTCATGCTCATCGGCGCGGTGCTCATCTATGAGGGGCTGTCCGACCTGTGGACTATCTTCCGGGTAAGCCAGTGGACCAAGGAGTACCGCAAGCACCACCCTGTGGATGTCGACCCGATTGATTTTGAATAAACCAATAAAAAACAACTCCTGGGCACATGCCTAGGAGCTGTTTTTTATTGACTTTTTCCAATAACGTTTATATAATAACAAACATATATTAAAAACGTTTGTGCGAAGGTGATTCTTATGGAAGAGCAGGAACTTCTCTGGTCCGCCTCCGGGCAGGAGCTGATGCGGGGCGTCGCCCTGCTGGATGGACAGTACCGCTGCCTCCTCTGCGGAGCCGCCTTCCCCCAGGGGGAGGTCTTTCCCCGCGGGGGCCGCTTCTATGATGCCGAGGCCATGGCAGCCCTCCATCTCCGGGAGGCCCATGGCTCCATGCTGGAGTATCTGCTCCACCGAAACCCCGGTCTGCTGGGGCTATCCGAGGTTCAGTTGGAGCTGCTCCGCATGCTCGCAGAGGGCTGCACGGATAAGGAAATCGCTGCGCAGAAGGGGGTTTCCCCCTCCACCGTGCGCAATCATCGCTTCAAGCTCCGGGAAAAGGAGCGGCAGGCCCGACTCTTTTTGGCCCTGATGGAGCTGCTGCGCACCAGTCGTATCTCCAGCCCGGTGGATACCGGCTTTTGCCACCCCCATCCCACTGCGTCCATGGTTGATGCCCGCTACGCCGTTACTAATGAGGAGCGGCAGGCCATCCTGGCCGCCTGTTTTGACGAAGCCGGCGCCCTGCGCCAGTGGCCTGCCCGCGAAAAGCGCAAGTTGGTCGTACTCAGCGCCATCGCCGAGCAGTTCAAGCCCGGCCGACAGTATACGGAGAAGGAGGTCAACCGGCTGCTGGGCCGGATCTATGAGGACTTTCCCTACCTCCGCCGCCTGTTGATCGAATACGGCTTTCTGGAGCGCACCGCCTCCGGCTCCGCCTACTGGCGCAAGGAGTAGGCGGTGGGCCGGGCTGTCGGCGGCCGGGCCGCCGCCCTCCTGCTGGCCGGACGGACGGTCTCCCGGTTCGGCTCCTCCTTTTATCTGGTCGCCCTGCCTCTCTATGTGCTCGAGCGCACCGGGAGTCTGGGGGCGTCCGGCCTTTTCTTCACCCTGACCAGCCTTCCCCCCTGCTGGCCGTTCCCTTCCTGGGGCCGCTTGTGGAGCGCACCCACCGGAAAGGATTGCTGATCCTCTGTGATTTTGGCGCCAGCGCGCTCTGTGCCCTTCTCCTGCTTTTCCCCGGTCCCCCGCTCCCCTTTCTTTTGACGGGCACCATGCTTTTTCACCTGCTGTCCCATTTGTTCGAAATTGCATCCAAGGTTCTCTTTTCGGAGCTGTGTCCACCGGAGCGCCTCTCCTCCCTCAATGGAATCAAAAGCCTGCTGGATCACGGCGCGGCGGTACTGGCCCCTGCGGCGGGCGCGCTTTTGTTTGGACTGTGTGGATTCCGGGCCATCCTCCTGCTGTGCGCGTTGGCCTACGGCCTCTCCGCCCTCCAGGAGTGCTTCATTCCCTACGCGCCGCGCCCCATCCAGCAGGCGGAACCGCCCCGCCTGCGGGCCGGTATTCGATATCTGCTGGGCCGGCGGGAATTGTTCTCCCTCTTTCTTCTGGTGATGGCCCTCAACTTTTTTGTAGCCAACAGCGAGGAGATCATCTTCCCCGGCATTCTGGTGGAGCTGTACCAGTTTCCAGAGTCCCGATACGGCCTGGCGGTCTCCGCCTCCACCGCCGGAACCCTGCTGGCCAGCCTGTTCCTGATCCGGGCGGCCCACCTCCGCCCCCTGGAACACCTGCGCGCCCTGTTTCTGGTCAACAGCGCCCTGATGGCCGCCCTTGGTCTGGCCGCGCCCCTTCTGCGTTTCGTTCCAAAGCTTTACTTTGTCCTCTTCTTCACCTTCCAGCTTTTGATCGGCTGGCTCACCGCCTGCATCAACGTCCCGCTGATCTCCTATTTCCAAACCCGGGTACCGCTGGAACAGCAGGGGCGGTTCTTTGCCCTGCTCGCCTTCTTCTCCGGGATACTGATACCCCTGGGCATCTCCTATACCGGAGTCCTGGCCGACTGGCTGGGTCCAGGCGCGGCCTATGCCTGCAACAATCTCTGTGTCATTGTTCTGGTACTTCTGGTAAGGCTTCCGGCCTGAAGCGAACAAAGCCCGCAGGATTTTATATCCCGCGGGCTTTGTTCGTTGTCTCTTATTCCCAGGTCTGAAACTGGCCGTCCAGCACCGCGCGGCGGTGGAAGATGACGAAGTCGGGGGCGGCGTCGGGACAGTGCTCCCGGATGGCCGCCACCACCAGCTCCGGGTTGAGGCCGGGATTCTGGGCCCGGAGCACCAGGTCCAGGGCGATGGTGTCCCGCCGCTCCTCCACGGTTGCCCTAGCGATCAGGGGAATGAGGTCCACCTCGGTAAAGCCGCTCTTGGCCTTCTTGCTCCTTTTGGTCATCACCAGGCAGTCCCGGGCCAGCAAATCCCGGATGGCGCTCTCCGCGCCGAAGGGGGCCCCCGCCTCATACTCCAGGGTGACGATATAGTTGACGTAGCACAGCTCCTTCACCGGCCGCACCGCCTCATAGCAACGCTGGATGGTGATGCCCGCGGGCAGGGCGGCGTTCATCTTCGCCGGCACCTGATCCAGCGGGGTGTCCAGCACCTGGCACTCCAGTACCTCGCACCCGCTGGAGAAGCCCACCGACAGGGGCAGAGGGATGGAGACAAAGGCGTGGGGATTGAAGCCCTCGGTGTGCTTGATGGCGATCCCCGCCCGGAGGAAGGAGCGCTGGAAGGTGCGCATCAGATCCAGATGGGAGATAAACTTGGCGGTGTCCGCCTTGCTGAACGCTAATCTATGCTTCGGCATCGCATTTCCCTCCCGGATAGAGCTTGTCCGCCCCGCAGCCGGTACACTGTACCCGGCAGTCGGGGGTGATCACCGCCTGATAGGCCCGCTCCCGCTCCCGCCACAGGAAGGGCGTGGTCACGCCGGTGGAGGTGACCGACCAGGGCAGCACCTCGTCCTTTTCCCGCACCCGGTTGGCATAGAAGGCGGGGTCCAGGCCGCAGGCGTCAAAGGCCGCCATCCAGCGGTCAAAGTCAAAATACTCGCTCCAGGCGTCGAACTTGGCGCCCTGGCGCCAGGCCTCCTCAATCACGTCGGCCACCTGGCGGTCCCCCCGTGAGAACACTGCCTCCAGGAAACTGGTGTCCGGATCGTGCCAGTTGTAGCGGATGGAACGCCCCCGCATGTTGTCCCGCAGCAGCTTGACCCGCCGCCGGTACTCCTCCATGCTCACCTGGGCCTCCCACTGGAAGGCGGTGTGGGGCTTGGGTACAAAGCAGGCGGTGGACACGGTGATGGTCACCCCCCGCTTGGGGTTGGGGGTGCACTCCTTCCACGCCTTGTATACCTTCTCGGCCAGCTCGGCGATGCCCAGCACATCCTCGTCGGTCTCGGTGGGCAGGCCCAGCATGAAATAGAGCTTCACGCTGCTCCACCCGCCGGAGAAGGCGGTGCGGCAGGAGCGGAGGATCTCCTCCTCCGTCACATTCTTGTTGATGGCGTCCCGCAGGCGCTGGGTGCCCGCCTCCGGGGCAAAGGTCAGCCCCGACTTGCGCACATGCTGCACCCGCTCCATCAGGCCTAGGGAGAAGTTGTCCGCCCGCAGGGAGGGCAGGGACAGGGAGACCTTGTTGGGCTCACACCACTCCAGCAGGCCGTCGCACAGCCCCTCCAATGCCCGGTAGTCGCTGGTGGACAGGCTGGAGAGGGTCATCTCCTGGTAGCCGGAGTCCCGGCACGCCTCGATGCCCTGCTGGACCAGCCGCTGGGGATTGCGGGGGCGCACCGGCCGGTAGGCGTAGCCCGCCTGACAGAAGCGGCAGCCCCGGATGCAGCCGCGGAACACCTCCAGCATCACCCGGTCGTGGACGATCTCGGTGGAGGGTACAATGGTCTTCACCGGGAAATAGCTCTTGTCAAAGTCCTGGACGATGCGCTTGGTCACCCTGGCCGGAGCCCCCTCCAGCGGGGTGACGGCGGCCACCGTGCCGTCGCCGTGATAGCTCACCTCGTAAAGAGAGGGCACGTAGACGCCGGGAATCCGGGCCGCGGCGGTGAGGAACTCCTCCTTACCCCAGCCCTCCTCCCGGGCCTGGCGGTAGAGCTGGATAATCTCCACACTCACGTCCTCCCCTTCCCCCAGGACGAACAGATCCACAAAGGGGGCCAGGGGCTCTGGATTAAAGGCGCAGGTTCCCCCCGCCACCACGATGGGAGACAGCTCTGTCCGCTCCCCGCTACGCAGGGGAAGGCCAGCCAGATCCAGCATGTTGAGCACATTGGTATAGGCCATCTCATAGCCCAAGGAGAAGCCAATCAGGTCGAAATCGGCGATGGAATCGCCGCTCTCCAGGCCGTACAGGGGAATCCCCTCCCGGCGCATCTCCTCCTCCATGTCGCCCCAGGGGGCAAACACGCGCTCACACCACACCCCATCCATCTCGTTCATTAGCCCGTAAAGGATACGCACGCCCAGATTGGACATGCCGATCTCATAGGTGTCCGGGAAGCAGAGCGCGTAGCGCACATCCACCGCGCGCCGGTCCTTGACCACTGCGTTATACTCCCCTCCCGTATACCGGGCGGGCTTCTGAACCCGTGGGAGGATGTGTTCCAAAGTACGATTCATGCCGAACCCTCTCCATGTATCTCGAAATCAATAGAAAATGCAGTAAATTGTATTATACTATGTCTTTTCCCGCCTTGCAACCCCCATTCAAAAGGAATTGCATTCCATCTTTCCATCTACCCGGCCAGAAGGGCAGCGCATAGGCACAGGAGAACCAATGCAGCCCCGTTGGCCGCAGTGAACAGCAGCAGATAGCGCTCCGGCCTGGCCCCCGGCGTACGCAGGTAGACCTTAAGCGAGATGAGGCTGGCCAGCGAGGCAATGGGGGTCCCCAACCCGCCCAGGTTGGAGCCCACCAGAAGGCCGCGCCAGTCCGCTGTAAATCCGGACAGGAGCACTGCTGCCGGAACGTTGCTGATGATCTGGCTGGTCAGGCCGGTGGTCAGCGCCGTGTGGCCTTCCATCAAGGAGGCCAGGGCGGCATGTACCGGGCCGCAGGCCCCGATGTTTCCGGCAAACAGGAAGAAGCAGAAAAAGGTAGCAAGCAGGCCATAGTCCACCCTGCGAAACAATCCCCGGTCAAAGAGCAGCAGACCGCCCGCCACCACGGCCAACAGCGCCGGATAGGGCAGCACCCGGAATACCGACAGCAGGCAGAGCACAAACAGGCCTGCCATCAGCCCCAGACGGCCCGGCCTTCGAAGCTCCGCCTGTTCCTGAAACCGGACCTGAATTCCCTCATCCCGGACACACAGGAGGGATGCGGCCGTCAGCACAGCCAGGCTGACCAGGGTCAGCGGAAGCATGGTCCCAAAAAACTGTTCCGCCGTCAATTCGTAGTCGGCATAAAGATAGAGATTCTGCGGATTACCCACCGGGGTAGCCATGCTCCCAAGGTTGGCGGCCATGGTCTGGAGCACCACAAGGGGGGCCAGGTATTCCGTCCGTCCGATCAGCCCCAGCACCAGAACCGCAAATGGAACAAAGGTGATGAGCGCCACATCGTTGGTCACCACCATGGACACAAAGAAAGGTAGCAGCACTAGGGCAAGGCTGACCAGGCGCATCCGCCGCTCCCCCGCCAGCAACCGCTGGGCCAGCACTGCAAAAACACCGCACTCCTGCAGTCCCGCCACCACCGCCATCAGGCAGAACAGAAGGGTGAGTACCCGCCAGTCAATATAGTTCAGATAGGCCGGCGAGGGCGGATTGAGAAGCGTGGAAACTGCCGCGCAAACCGCCGCGATACAGAGTACCGGCTCCTTCCGCAGCAGGGCCAGCCACCTCCCCCTCTTCTCCTGAACCATCCATTCATCCCCTTCCAAGTGCAAAGAAAAAGCCACCCCGGCGGGTGGCCTTTCTCTCATGTTCGACAGCCGAATGCCATACATTAGTTTACTCGCTTCCCGCTCTGTGGTCAAGAGCAAAGCGGCCCGCCGCCCCGCTCTTTCACGAGTGCCGGAAGTCCTCCACCACGTCGGCCAGATGTACCGGTGACAATCCCGCGCTGTTGCAGCATTCGGCCAGCCGGTTTACCTCCTGGAAGTCCGTGGATATCCGTCCCACGCAAATGCCATTCGTCCCCCGAATTCCGTACATCTGCGGGTGGGAGGCCACATCCAGGAATACACAATACGTCTTGTGGTTGTTTCTCATGTAAGCTCTCTCCTCATTCCTAATACTTTTCGGTGATAAACGACTGAATTCGACCAGGTTCTCTCCTTTGCCGTGGTATACTAACCGTTGCCCCTTTCAAGGTCAGTGTTTTTCGACCATCCCCCTATCTTGTATTTCCTTCCGTGCTAATCCCTATATTATGTATTTCGAGAGGAATGTCAATACAATTCGGTTATTTTGACCGGTTCACCGGATTTTTTTACCACATCCGGTTAACTCATGTTCGTACAGGAGGGGTGTTCCATGTCCATGACCGAAAAACTGGCCTACATCAAGAAGCTGCGCCACCTGACCACGGAGGAGATCGCACAGCAGTCAGGCGTTCCGCTGGGGACTCTGAACAAAATCTTTTCCGGTCAAACCAAAAATCCAGCCGTCGGGCCTGTGGACAAGATCACTCAGGTCCTGCGCATTCCCATACACTACCTTTTAGATGACGAGCTTCCGATTGAATACCATGTCAGCACCTCCACGGACGATGGGATTTTACTGCTCTCCTCAGAGGAGATTCAATTTCTCATGAAATACCGGGATCTGGAGCCTCACAGCAAGCGGGCGGTGGATACCATGACCGAACTTCTCAATATGCCGCCTGGCCGGTTGGCAGGAAATCTGCCGGTCAAGCGGACCTTTTGCTATGTAACCGCTCCTCCCGGGGACTCCAACCCATTGGGTGACTCCTTTTTTCTGCGGCCTGTACTGATCCCCGAGACAGATGCCGCCGCCCGTGAGGCAGACTTTGCCGTTCTGCTCACCAACGGCAGTATGGAGCCGCTCTACTCCGCCGGAACCATTCTGCTCTGCAAAAGGGAGCATGCCTCCCGCCAGGAATATGGCCTGTTTCTTCTCAATCAGGAGGCGTTCATTCGCCGCCTGTACTATAAACGGGGCATCACCAAACTGGTCGCCCCTAATCTGAACTTCAAAGACATTATCATCCATGAGAACGACTCTCTGAAGTGTATCGGTACTATCACTGGCATCGCACACGGATGCCGGTGGGAATAGCCGGGTCCACAGCCCGATTCGGGCTGTGGACCCGTTCTGTCTACGCCCATTTTCTGAGCCCGTCTCTCAAAATTTACATTTTAACTCTTGACACTTTCGCTGCGTCGGCTACTATATGGAAGGAGGAAGCTATGGACTTTACATAAGGGGATGTCGTGCGATGAATAAGAAAAAGTGGATCAAACGCCTGCTGATCACCTTGGCCGTTCTGCTCTGCGGCTTTGCCATTTTTGAAATCATCGTCCATGTGCTGATGGACTCTGAGATGAGCAGCCGGGACGATTGGAACATCCAGTTGGGAGAGCGTATGTATACCAGTGAGGAGCGGGGCGTTTCCCTCTACTCCGCCCCCTGCGAGGCCAGCATTCCCGTCTCCCGGATGGTGCCGGATGAGTATGAGGAGGACGGCTTCACCTACTACGACGAGTCGGTTCAGCACCGGCTGGGGCAGGAGCTGATGGAACTGGTACAGCAACAGGGGAACGCCGCCATCGACGCGCCGCTGGCCCTCCTAAATCCTTTTGGAACCGGGAGCAACGGGCTCCTCCTCGCCTTCCAGACGGACCGGAAAAGCGAAATCCGCTATACCATCCACACCACCAGCGCAGAATTGCCTGACTATACCGCAACAGCGCAGGGCTTGGGGGACAAGCAGTTCAGCAGGAAGCACTGCTTCCTGCTGGTGGGTCTCGTCCCGGGCGAGACCCAGGAGGTGACACTGGAGGCCATAGGCGAGTGGGGCAAGGTACAGGAGCGCGCCACCTTCACCATTGAGATGCCCCCCTCCAGCTCCGGCTATGACAGCCGGCTTACATACACCGACGGGGACAGCGCCGCCGCACTGAGCGACGGCCTCTTCTACGCCACCGGACTGGGCGATTATTACGGCTACACCTTCTTCTTTGATAACTCCGGTGTGCTGCGCTATGAGATGGTACTGGAGGGCTTCCACTCCGACCGTTTCCTCTACACCGACATGGGACTCTACACCTGCGTCAGCAGCCGAAAAATCGCGCTGTTGACCCCCATTGGTCAGGCTATCCGCATCTATGACCTGGGCCAGTATGAGCTGCACCACGACATCAACTGGGGGCCGGACGGCACCATTCTGGCCCTGGTCAACGACACGGAACAAGACACCGTGATGGATGTGGTTGTCGAGTTGGACCCCGAAACCGGCGCTGTTACCGAGCTCGTGGATTTCTCCACGCTGATGGACGGCTATTACGGCGCCATGACCCATCCCGTTCCCCTCACCGGCTCCTCCTTCTGGCAGGCCGGCGAGGACGACTGGCTCCACCTCAACTCCGTTCAATACAGGCAGGCGGACGACAGCATCCTGGTCAGCTCCCGGGAGACCTCCACCATTGTGCAGGTATCCGGCGTCCACAGCACACCAACCCTCACCGCCCTGATCGGCGATCCCGCGTTCTGGGCGGGGACGGAGTATGAGTCGCTCTCCTATCAGCCCCAAGGGGATTTTGTCCCCCAGTACGGCCAGCATGACGTGGAGCTGGTTGAGGATGACAGCCTGCCGGAGGGACAATACCTTCTGCGCATGTACGACAACAACTATTGGAGTCTGAGCACCCGGGACGACTACGAGCCTGAGCTGCCCGACAGTGTTGGAACCAGCCTCACAGGTGGGTCTGGAATCCACTCCTATGTGACCTATTATCTGGTGGACTCCAACGCCAAAACCTTCTCTCTGGCCAAGCAGTTTCCCGTCACCTATTCCAGCATCGTTTCAAACGCCCAGTCCTTTGACGGCAATTATGTGGTCAACAGCGGTGTGGCCCATGAATTCGGCGAGTATGACAGCGAAGGCAACCTGATCCGCGCCTTCTCCTACGACTGTATGATGAATGGCTACCGTGTCATGAAGGGTGACTTCGAGGGCTTTTGGTTCCGGGAGGCGTCATAAACAGGCAACAGACAAGGGAGCGCCGCAGATTATTCTGCGGCGCTCCCCGTTTTTTGCTCATCCATCATCTGGTGCAGGCAGGCCAGCGCGTCGGACAGGCCGCCGATTTCGTCAATCAGTCCCAGGCGCACCGCCTCCTCCCCGTAGATCACGCTGCCAACATCCGCGGCCAGCTCCCCGGTTTGGAGCATCAGCCGGGTGAAGTCCTCCCGTTTTACACGGCTGTTCCGGGTGACAAACTGAATAATCCGCTCCTGGATGCGCGCAAAGTAGTTGAAGGTCTGGGATACCGCGATCACCAGGCCGTTCAGCCGCACCGGGTGGATGGTCATGGCCGCCGACGGGGCGATAAAGGACCTCTTGGCCGACACCGCCAGAGGCACGCCGATGGAGTGCCCGCCCCCCAGCACCAGGGAGACGGTGGGCTTGGACATGGAGGCGATCAGCTCGGCGATACCCAGGCCCGCCTCGATGTCGCCCCCCACGGTGTTGAGCAGCACCAGCAGGCCGTCCACCTCGTCGCTCTCCTCAATGGCCGCCAGCAGGGGCATGACGTGCTCATATTTGGTGGTCTTGGCCGAGGAGGGCAGAACCTGGTGGCCCTCGATCTGTCCTACAATGGTCAGGGTGTGGATGGTCCCCCGCTCCGTCCGGATGGTGGAGGAGCCCATATCCACGATCTGCTGCTGGCGCTGGTCGCCGCCCTCCTCGCTTCCGGTCTCCGCAGTCTGCTTCGTCTCATCCATGCCCATACCCTCCCAAAATGTCGTTTGGATTCAGTATGAGCCGGCGGGGGCAATTTTATGCAACCGCCGCAGCGCGCCTTACTCCGGAAGCCGGTCCAGCCAGCACCCCGGCCCAGCGGTGCCGTCCTGGTTCATCGGCAGATAGCGCTGGCCGATCGCGATACCTGTTACCTCCCTCGGATCGATGGCTCTCGGGAAATACCATACGATATCCTCACCCCAGCGGCCCTTGTTTCCAGGAGCGTAATAGGTCAGGGTCTCCTCCTCCGTGAAAAAGACTGTCCTGCGGTCGCAGTTTCCGTTATATGGGATCACCATGGTACTGCCGTCCGTCAAATAGACGGTAAGTGGAAACCCATTGCAGGTGGGGTAGTCCGGATCTTCAAATTGAGCGTGTGTCTTCAGGCTGGTAGCCGTCAGGGTGATCTCCCGTATCACCTGCCTGTTTAGCTTCTCCTCCAGCTCAATCGTGCGCTCCTGCAGCAGCTCCAGCGGGAAGCTCAGGGTCCACTCCCCCTCAATGGGCTGCCCCATGGTCAGCTCGCCCCATATGTGGTCAATGCGGAACTGGCCGAAATGCTCCGCCGTCAGCGTACGGAACCGGATATCGTAGTACGATATTCCTTCCCGCTGGAATGTGGTGTGGATCTCCCCAATGGCGCCCACCTCCCACTCCACCTGCGGCATACCCGTCTGCAGGTAGCCGTATTCCCCGCCGACGCCGTCCGCCAGCCGGAGTTGAATGTGAAAGGCCCCGTCCTGGTCAAACCCCATGGAGGACAGGCTGCACAGCTCCGTGCCCAATTCCGCCGGCGTCTGGCCGGGGACCAGCACTGTTCTGGTTTCCTCCCGTCTCTCTCCCGATATGTACTTCTCTGTCGCTACGGTCAGGGTATCCAGCCGCTCTCCAGTCAGAAGTTCCCACGGAAGAGGTGCGAAAAATGGCTCCACTGCGGGGAGAACGCGGGAGAATTCTACTGTATACACATCCCCCGTCTGCATCTGGCACGGAGCGATATCGTCCAGCGCGAGGGCAAACAGTACCGTATCGGCTTCCGCGTCGTAGGCAATACAGGGATCGCGGTAGGATTCCAGGGCAGCACTTTCGTGCAGCCGCTCCCCCACCAGATCCTCCGCCTCCAGGTATGCAGTGCCCCCATTCTTATCCGCCAAAACCCGCACTACCCGCAGCTCGATGCCCTGGTCCGTAGCCGACACCCCCTCTACCTCCTGAGCGTAGGGTTCAAAGCTGCCGAGGAATTGGATCAGCGTTTCCCGTAGAGGGGGTGAGACTGCGACGGCGGTCACGGCCAGAGCGGCGCAGATAGCCGCCGCCATAAGGCCGGTACGTAGCGGACGGCGGCGGTTTTCTCTCTCCGTCATGCGCCCCGCCGCGGCCAAAATTGCCTCCCACCGCTCCGTACTCAGGTGAAGCTCCGAGAGCGCCGTCTCCAGCTCGGCGTGCATGCTCTGCTTATTCCTGCTCATAGTACCACCCCTTCAGACGTTCCTTCAGCAGTCCCCGGGCCCGTGAGAGCCGTACCGTCACGGTGGAGACCGGAACGTGCAGCCTCTGGGCGATCTCCCAGGCCTTCCACTCCTGGTAATAGTAAAGGATGATCACTTCCCGGTATTTTGGCGGGAGGGCCTGTATGGCCCGTACCAGGGTGTCGTCCGGCGGTTCCGGTCCTTCCATGCGCAGGCTGTCCAGGCTCTCCTGCGGCACCCGCAGAAGCCTCCACGGGCTCCTGAGCTGGCGCTTACACACATTGATAGCGATACGCACCAGCCACGTCTCCACGGCACAGTCTCCTCGAAACCCCGGCCAAGCCCTCAGCGCACGCAGAAAGGTGTCCTGCACCGCGTCCTCCGCCTGGCTCCGGTCTCCCAGATAGAGCGTACACAGCCGTAGCAGGTGGTCGCCATGCTCCTCCAGCAGACCGGCCAGATCCATGGTCTCTCCGCACTCTGAGATGAAAGGCTTCTCCACATCCCGTCCCCCCTTTCACTTCCTGTCTATTAGACCATGTTCCTCCCCCCTTTGCTACAAAAACTTTTCCTACTCTTCATCCGTACTAGAACCGGACGGCAACAGGCTGGCATGCAGGATTGCGAGCAGTTGCGCCGTACACGGCTTTTGGGAGAGTTCCCGGCGGGCCAGAGTCTCCAAAAGCGGCCGGTTTGAATTCCAAATCACACGGCCCACGGTACGGATATCCCGCTCCACTGCCTTCCATTTCGTTCCGTATTGCTTTGCTACATCCGGGTAGAGCCATTTTGTCACCAGCAGCAGACGTTCCGGCTCCTCTGCACAAAGCTGGAGCGCCCGTACCAGATAAGAAAATCCGGTATAGTTGGCCGTTGCGCCCAGCCGATACAGCAGATGATATGCGTCCTCCGAATGAATTTTCATACTGTCCCTCCCCCATCAGGCGTGTCGCGCTTCCTCACCATCGCAGAGCGCCCGCGATTCTTCCCGAGATTTCTGTCCTCCTTCGGAGAGCTGCAGAAGTGTGGAGAGCTCCATTCCCAGTATGGCCGCCACCCGATCCAGGGCGCGAAGCGTAGGGTTTGCACGGCCGTGCTCGATCCTGCGCAGATAAGTCACGCTCATCTCCGCCTCCAACGCCAGTTTTTCCTGTGTCAGCCCCTTTCTTTCGCGCATTACAACAACAGTTCTACCGATTTCTATAAAATTCAACATAAAATCCCTCCTTTTTCCATAGCATAGGAGAGATTACTATTTTGGGCCAGATTCTATAGTATCGGTTGCTTCATTTTTACTTATTTTTTACGGCTCATACCCCAGAGGTATAAAGCAAGCGCACCTGCGGCCATCCCGCAGGTGCGCTTGCTTCCTATGCAAATTTACTTCTCGTAGAATGCCTTGATTCCCTTGTAGGTCATATAGCAGTCCAGCTTACCCACTGTCTCGAAGGGGGCGTGCATGCTCAGCACGGGCACACCTGCGTCGATGGTGTCGATGTCGCGCTCGGCCATATAGCAGGCCACAGTGCCGCCGCCGCCGGCGTCCACCTTGCCCAGCTCGGCCATCTGCCACACCACGCCGGCCTCGTCCAGCACCCTGCGGATATAGGCCACCACCTCGGCAGAGGCGTCGGAGGCACCCGACTTACCGCGGGAACCGGTGTACTTGCACAGGCCGATGCCGTAGTTCACCCGGGCGCTGTTGCGCTTCTCATAGACCTCGGCGAAGTTGGGGTCGTAGGCCGCGGTCACGTCGGTGGACAGGCAGAAGGACTTCTCGTAGCAGGCCTTCAGCGGCACCCGTTGGGCGTCGCACAGGTCGCTGACAAAGGTATCAAAGGCTGCGGATTTCATGCCGCTGACGCCGGCCGAGCCGATCTCCTCCTTGTCCGCCAGCATGCAGATGGCGGTCTTACCAGGGGTGCCCAGGGCCAGGAGGGCCGCCAGGCAGGCGAAGCCGCACACCCGGTCATCGTGGCCGTAGGCGCCGATCAGGGAGCGGTCGAAGCCGATGTCGGCGGCCTTGAAGGCGGGCACCACCTCCAGCTCGGCGGAGATGAAATCCTCCTCCATGATGTGGTACTTCTGGTTCAGGTAGTCCATGACGGCCAGCTTTACCCGGTCGGAGCCCTCGTCGTCCTTAAAGGGGCGGCTGCCGATAAGCAGGTTCAGGCTTTCGCCGGGGATGGCCTCGCCCAAGGGCTTCTTGGACTGCTCCACGCCCAGGTGGGGTAGCAGGTCATCAATGGTGAACTGGGGGTCCTCCGGCGCGCCGCCGATGGACACGGCCACGGTGGAGCCGTCCTTCAGGGCCACCACGCCCCGGAGCTCCAGGGGGATGGTCACCCACTGGTATTTGCGGATGCCGCCGTAATAGTGGGTCTTGAAAAAGGCCAGCTCTGCGTCCTCATAGAGAGGGTTGGGCTTGAGATCTAGCCGGGGGGAGTCGATATGGGCCGCGCCGATGTTGACGCCCTCGCTGAGGGGTCTGGTGCCCACTACGGCCAGCATCAAGGCCTTGCCCCGGTTGATCCGGTACAGCTTGTCGCCAGGATTGACCGCCATGCCGCGGGTAAAGGGCTTGAAGCCCTTAGCCTCCGCCAGGCGCACCGCCTCGGTTACGCACTCCCGCTCCGTCTTGCCTGCGTCCAAAAACTTCTTGTAGTCCTCACAATAGGACTTCATATCCGCCTCGTCCTGGGCGCTCAGGCGGTCGTAGCCGTTCTTGGGCTGGTAGAGCAGCGCCTCGCGCCGCAGCTCTCCCGCCGTCTTCTGCTTCTCTTCCATTTGAATTCCTCCTTCGTCTAGTTCCGATTGCTCAGTATCTGCTCAAACAGTTGCTTGGCACGGGCCTGAAAGGCCTCCGGCGTGTCATCCGCCCGGTTTTCCAGGAGATAAGCGCAGTGGGTGATGGCGTTCAGATCGGCCAGGGCCGCCGGGTGCGGAAAAAGCCGTCCCCCTGCTGGGCCTCCATCCGCTTCCGGGCGTAGTCCTCCGAAATCCCCTCCCGGGCCATGATCCGCCGGATACGCAGTTCCCTGGGGGCCAGTATGCCCACTATTGCGCCACAGGTCTCCCCCAGGCCGCTCTCAATGAGGGCGATGGCGTCGATGGCCACGGCGCTCCGCCCCTGCTCCTCCGCCCCGGCGGCCTGCCGGTCGATCTCGGCCAGGATGAAGCGGTGGGTGATGGCGTTCAGATCGGCCAGGGCCGCCGGATCGCCGAATACCACCCCGCCCAGGGCCTTGCGGTTGACACGGCCCTCCCCGTCCAGAATGGAGGGGCCGAACCGGACGGTCAGCGCCGCCCGCAGAGGGGCGCTGGACTCCAGCAGGGCGTGGTACACCGCATCCGCGTCGATGATATGGGCGTCCAGCTCCACCAGAGCCTGGAGCGCGGTGGTCTTCCCCGCCCCGGTGGGGCCGGTGATGCCGATGCGTTTCATGGATGGCCTCGCCTCCGTGGTTCAGTATAGCATATCTCGTTCCGGGTTTGTTATGTATTTGTAAATTTCCACCGCGGGAGGGCCTTCACTCCGCCCGCACGATGTGGAAGCCGGCGGCCTTGTTCAGCCGGTTGGCCACCGCCAGGCCGATGCCGGCGGCGGCGGGGCACTGGGCCCAGATGCGGGACACGCCGGTGCCGTCAAACCAGCGCAGGGCTTCAAAGACCCGGCGGGCCTGCTCCGGCACGTCGGTGCTGGGCCCCAGCTGCTCCAGCGGGTGGCCGGCAAACAGCCCGGCGTATTCGTCGAAGCAGATCACCCCGTCGCCGGGGGCCATGTGGGCCTGGATGTAGCGGGCCGCCGCCGCCGGGGCCCCCTGCACCACGGTCACCGGGGCCTTGGGGGCGTAGTGGCGGTACTTCATGCCGGGGGCCCGGGGCTGCTCCCCCGCCCCCATGAGCCGGGTCACCGCCGGGTCTACCACCACCTCACCCAGCGCGTCCCGGAGCTGTTCCAGGGTGACACCGCCGGGGCGCAGAAGCCGCGGGGGCATTACCGTCAGATCCACGATGGTGGACTCCACTCCCACCGCGCAGGGGCCTCCGTCCACGATGCCGTCAATTTTGCCGTCCATGTCCTCCAGCATGCCCGCCGCGGTGGTGGGGCTGGGCCGGCCGGAGGTGTTGCCCGACGGGGCGGCCACCGGCACGTCGGCGGCCGTCAGAATGGCCCGGCAAACCGGGTGGGCTGGACAGCGCATCCCCACGGTGTCCAGCCCGGCGGTCACCACGTCGGGCACCACGCGTTTCCGCCGGAGCACCATGGTCAGCGGCCCCGGCCAGAATCGTTCCGCCAGGGCGTAGGCCGTGTCCGGAATGTCCACGCAGTAGCGTTCCAGCCAGTCCGCCGAGGGGATGTGCAGAATCAGCGGGTTGTCCTGGGGCCGCCCCTTGGCCGCGAAGATGTGGCCCACGGCGTCCGGGTTCAGGCCATTGGCCCCCAGGCCGTACACCGTCTCTGTGGGGATGCCCAGCAGGCCGCCCCGGCGGAGAATCTCCGCCGCCTCCGCCGTGTCCCGCGGCTGTAGTCTTTGTGTGTGCAATGTGCTCACCTTCCCGATGGTTCAGCTTCTCCCGATGGAACTGCCGATGTGCTTTTCCTTCCGCCACTGGGGCGGGGGCCCATCGTCCGCCCAGTACTCATCTAAGCGGGTGATCCTGTCCTCCGCGAAACGGAAAAAAGACACCGCATGAAAACGGGCGCTCCTGTCCTTCGGCCACACCGCTGTGACCGAAACACAGCCGTCCTCCGTCCATTCCGCACGCTCCACCGCGCCCTCCCAGTCCCCTGGGTACTCACAGTTGGCCCGAATGTATTCCTCCGCCGTGAAGCGCTCGTCCGTGCAGTGCCAATACACCTCTGCTTCCGGCGCGAACCACTCCCGCAGGGCTGCGGCATCCTGCCGCGCCACGTCCGCCCAAAAGCGGGACAGACGCTCCCACAGCGCGGCATCTTCCCTGCTCAAAAACGAACTCCCCTTCCATGCCGAACCCGGGCACTCCGTCGTGCGCTTCCCTCCACGATGGTCAGCACGCCCGCGGCCAGCAGGGCCGCGCCAGAGACAATCTGTAAAATGCCGATGGCTTTTTTCATAAAAATACCCTCCCTGCTTATTCGTAGATGCCCACCGGCGTCCCGGCCAGCTCGATGGTGGTGTCCGGGGCGAACCGGGCCTTTTGCAGATAACCCTTCACGGTGAGAATACCGTACTTGGGGTTCACATTCTCGTCCTCCAGCTCCAGCTCCAGATAGTCCGCCCCTGAGCCGGTCAGCCAGCCGTCGTCCTCCAGCAGCTCCGCCAGGTCGGATTTCACCATATCCAGGGTCAGCTTCTCCGGCAGGGCGGTAAAGTGAATGATCAATTCCACGCTTTCTTACTCCTTTTCTCAGCCTTGTGCGCTGTTTTTCGGCCGTCCCCGCCTTAGCCGTCCTGTTCCCGGGCCCTCAGCCGCTCCGCCTGGTCGGCGGTCACCAGCGCGTCGATAATCTCGTCCAGATCGCCGTCCATGACGCTCTCCAGCCGGTACAGGGTCAGCCCGATGCGGTGGTCGGTCAGCCGCCCCTGGGGGAAGTTGTAGGTGCGGATGCGCTCGTTGCGCATGCCGGTGCCCACCTGGCTGCGGCGCTCCGCCGTCACCGCCTCCTCCTGCTCCCGCACCTTCTCCTCGTACAGGCGGGAGCGCAGGATCTGCATGGCCCGGTCCCGGTTCTGGAACTGGCTGCGCTCCTGCTGGCACTCCACCACCGTGCCGGTGGGCTTGTGGATGAGCCGCACGGCGGAGGAGGTCTTGTTGATGTGCTGGCCGCCCGCGCCGGAGGAGCGGAAAACCTGCATCTCGATGTCCGCCGGGTTGAGCTCGAAGTCCACCTCGTCCACCTCGGGCAGCACCGCCACCGTGGCGGTGGAGGTGTGGATACGCCCGCCCGACTCGGTCTCAGGCACCCGCTGCACCCGGTGGACGCCGCTCTCGAATTTCAGACGGGACCAGGCCCCGTCTCCCTCGATTGTAAAGCAGATTTCCTTCACGCCGCCCAGCTCCGTCTCGTTGACCGAGTCCACCTCCACGTGCCAGCGGCGGGCGTCGGCGTACATGGAGTACATGCGGAACAGGGAGTGGGCAAACAGGGCCGCCTCCTCCCCGCCCACTCCGGCGCGGATCTCCACGATGACGCTCTTGTCGTCGTTGGGGTCCCGGGGCAGAAGCAGCACCTTGATCTCCTCCTCCAGCCGGGCCAGCTCCTCCCTGGCCTGCTGGTACTCCTCCTGGGCCAGCTCCTTCATATCCGGGTCGCCCATCAGGGCCTCGGCATCCTCCAGATCCTGCCGGCGGCGCTGGTAGGCCCGGTAGGCCATGACCACTGGCTCCAGCTCCCGCTGCTCCTTGTTGAGTCTGGCCACCAGTGCGGGATCTTCATAGGTCTCCGGCGCGCTCAGCCGGGCCTCCACATCGGCATAGTGGAGATCCAGGGCGCGCAGCTTTTCCATCATTTCCAAGTCATATCACCTGTCAAACAAAAAGGACTTTACCAGTGCAAAGGGTTCCCGAATATACATCTTCAGCCGGGACGGCACATGGGTGCAGGGGGCCGCCAGGGTGGACAGCTCTCCCGCTCCGCCGGAGGCGCGCTCCCACAGCATACGCGCCCGGGTGAGGTGGAAGCCGCTGGACACCAGCACCACGCCGGCACTCGTGTCCGCCCCCTTCTCCTCCAGCAGCGCCAGGGTATACCGGACGTTCTGCCAGGTGTTGTGGGACTGGTCCTCCTGCCAGATGCGCTCCGGCTCCACGCCGTGCTCCGTCAGGTAGTCGTACATAGCCTGCGCCTCAGTAGTGGGTTCGTCGGGGCCCTGGCCGCCGGAGACCACCACCTGGACGTCCGGGTGCTCCTCCAGGTAATCCAGCGCCTTGTCCAGCCGGTCCTGGAGCAGAATGGACGGCCCCCAGGGCTTCACCTGACAGCCCAGGATGACCATGAGCCTGGGCTCGCCCTGTATGTGGTCATAGGCACCATACATCACCGCGCCGAATAGGGCGCCGAAAGCCAGCGCCCCCGCCAGCAGCAGGGCCAGCACGGCCTTCCGCCACAAGGGCCACCGCTTCCCCTCATAGGGACGGTAGCAGCTCTTCCTTCTCCGGTTCACCCTCGGGCCTCCTCCAGCTCGGCCGCCAGCGTCTCCCACTTCGTGTAAAGCGCGGCGATCTCCTCCTCCAGGGCCTTCTGCTCGTCATAGACCTTCTGCAGCTCCAGATAGTTGGAGGCCACCTCCTCGGCCTTGAGGGTCAGCTCGTATTGCCGCTCCTCCGCCTTGGCCACCGCCCGCTCCGCCGCGGCCACCTGCTTCTCCAGCTCTTTGGTGCCGCCGGGACGGCGGGGCTTTTCCTTTTTCGGCTTCTCCGGTTCCGCCTTGACGGGGACCGCGGCCTGGAGCCGTTTCCGCTCCTGGGCGGCCCGGTACTCCTCAAAGGTCCCCCGGAAATCAATGATCTGTCCGTTCTCCAGCATCCAGATACGGGTGGCAAAGCGGTTGATGAAGTAGCGGTCGTGGGAGACAAAGAGCAGATTGCCCTCGTAGCTCTCCACCGCCTCCTCAATCCACTCCCGACTGGCCACGTCCAAGTGGTTGGTGGGCTCGTCCAGGATCAGCAGATTGATCTTCTCGTCCATGAGCATGCACAGGCGCAGGCGGCTCTGCTCCCCGCCGGAGAGGGCGGACACGGGCTTGAACACGTCCTCCCCCCGGAAGTTGAAGGCCGCCAGCCGATTGCGGGCCGTCTGGGTGGAGCAGTCCTGGTCGTAGATCATGGTGTCCACCAGATTGCGCTCCGGGTGAGAGAAGCGGATGATCTGGGGCAGGTACCCAACCTTTACAGTCGGTCCCATGCGCAGCTTTCCGGAATCCGGCTCCTCCTCCCCCAGCAAAATCTTCAGCAGGGTGGACTTGCCGGTGCCGTTGTCGCCCAGCAGGGCGATGCGCTCGCCGCCGATGACCTCCAGGTTCACGTGGTCAAAGAGCGTGCGCCCGTCAAAGGACTTCTTCAGCTCCTTGATGGTGAGCACCTCGTCCCCCCGGAACTCGCTCTCCCCGAATTTTATGTCTAAGCGCCGCTCCTTGGTGGGCTTGTCGGTGGTGCGGATGCGCTCCATGCGCTTTTCGATGGAAAAGGCCCGCTTGTGCAGCTTGTCGTTGCCCATGAACGCCCACAGGTGCAGCTTGTCCGCCGCCTCCTGGAGCTGCTCAAGCTTGGCCTGCTCCTTCTCGTACTGCTTGAGCTTCTCCTCGTAGCGCCGCTCCTTCTCCTCCACATAAAAGCTGTAGTTGCCCGCGTAAAACTCCGCCTTGCCATCGTGGATCTCGATGACCCGGCGCACAACCCGGTCCAGGAACCAGCGGTCGTGGGAGATGGCCAGCACAGTGCCCTTGTAACGGTCCAGATACTCCTCTAGCCATTCGGTGGCCCGGAGATCCAGGTGGTTGGTGGGCTCGTCCAGCAGGAGGATGTCGGTATCCTCCAGAATCAGGCGGGCCAGGTTGACCCGGGTCTTCTCCCCGCCGGAGAGCGAGGAAAAAAGCTGCCCCCGCATGTCCTGGGAAATCTCCAGGCCATTGCACACCTTATTTAGCTCCGTCTGGGTATCGTAGCCGCCCCCCGCCTCAAAAGCGGCGGTGAGGGCATCGTACCGCCTGAGCAGGGCGGGGTCTGCGTCGGCGCCCATCTGCTCGGCGAGGCGGGCCATCTCGGCCTCCATGGCGTGAAGCCGGTCAAAGGCCGTCTGAAGCACATCCTCCACGGTGTAGGCGGGCGGGTAAACCGGGATCTGTGAGATGAGGCCCACCCCTTTGCCGGGGGCCACATGCACTTCGCCCTCATCCCAGTCCAGCTCCCCAGTGAGGATTTTGAACAGGGTGGTCTTGCCAGCGCCGTTCTTGCCCAGCAGGCCCACCCGCTCCCCCTGGTCTACCTGAAAGGTCAGGCCGTCCAGTATCTTTTTGCCTACCTCGAACTCCTTGGACAGGTTCGAGACGGAGATATCAATCATTTGTTTACTCCTGTTGTCCGTTGTGATATAGTGAAAGACGAAATCAAGGAATGGAGGTTTTCCCTATGGACGCCATCCGATGGGAAGGAAATACCCTTTACCTGCTCGACCAGACCAAGCTCCCCGTGACCGAAGTGTGGCTCCCCTATACCGATTACCGGCCAGTGGCCGATGCCATCCGCACCATGGTGGTGCGGGGCGCCCCCGCCATCGGTGTGACCGCCGCCTATGCCTACTGCCTGGCCGCCCTGGCCGGTGAGGGGCTGGGCGAGGCCAAGGAGACGCTGGCCGCCAGCCGGCCCACAGCGGTCAACCTGTTCTGGGCCCTGGAGCGCATGGAACACAAGGCAAAGGAGTGCGGCGGCGCGGCAGAACCGCTGATCGCCGAGGCCAAGGCCATCCACGCCGAGGACGTGGCCATGTGCCGGGCCATGGGGGCCCACGGGGCGGCGGTGGTGCCGGAGCACGCCCGCATCCTCACCCACTGCAACGCCGGGGCCCTGGCCACCGGCGGCTACGGTACGGCACTGGGTGTCATCCGCGCGGCCCATGAAGCTGGTAAAGTAAATATGGTTTACTGTGATGAGACCCGACCGCTCCTCCAGGGAGCCCGCCTGACGGCCTACGAGCTGGTATCCGACCACATCCCCGCCACCCTGATTGCGGACAACATGGCCGCCAGCCTGATGGCCAAGGGGAAGATTGACCTGGCTGTAGTGGGGTGTGACCGCATGGCTGCCAACGGCGACTTTGCCAACAAGATCGGAACCTACTCCGTGGCAGTCAACGCCCATTACCACGGCATTCCTTTTTATGTGGCCCTCCCCTGCTCCACCATCGACCTGTCTCTGGCCGACGGGAGCGGCATCCCCATCGAGGAGCGGGACAGGGACGAGGTGCGCACCCTGTACGGCACCCGCACCGCCCCGGAGTCGGTGGAGGTCTGCAACCCCGCTTTCGACGTGACCCCTCACAGTCTGGTCACCGGCATCATCACCGAGAAGGGGGTCATCTACCCGCCCTTTCAGGAGAATCTGCAAAAGCTGTTTGGATAAAGACGGGCCGATGGGAGCACCGGCCCCTGCTGGCCGCCGGGCGGACACCCGGCGGCCCTTTTACGCCTCCCCTGTGATGGTGAGCAGGTAATCCACCAGCTCCTCCAGCGCCATGCCGCGGGAGGCCTTGACCAGAATGGTGGCATGGGGCCGCACCACGCCGTCCAGCACCGGCCTGGCCTCCGCCTTTGTGGGGCAGTAATAGCACTCTGGCACGCCGGCGGCCTGGGCTGCGTCATGGATGTGCCTTGCCAGCTCGCCCACCGCCACCAGGCAGTCGATGCCCGCCTTGCCCAGGTAGTCGCCCACGCCGGCGTGGAGGGCGGGGGCCAGGGGCCCCAGCTCGAACATGTCGCCCAGTACGGCTACCTTATACGCTCCCCGGGCACTGGAGAGCACCTCCACCGCCGCCCGCATGGACTGGGGATTGGCGTTGTAGGTGTCGTTTAGGATGGTGATGTCATCGCCCCGGTGGAGCAGGTTCATACGCATTTTGGTGGGGGCAAAGTGGAGCACGCCGTCGGCAATCTGCGTCTGCGTCAGGCCAAAGTGCTCCCCCACCGCCGCCGCCATCAGCGTGGGGTAGATCATGTGGTCGCCCAGGGCGGGGATCTCCACCGGAAAAGAGTTGTGGGGTGTTTTTACTTCACAGGTCATATGGCTCTTGCCGTCGCTGACCAGCCTCTCCGCCCGGTAGTCCAGCCCCTCTCCGGCGCCCACGCGGGTGAACGCATAGGGGAGCTTCCCCGGCAGGGTGTTCAGCAGGGGATCGTCCCCATTGATGACCACGAAGGCGCCGGACTTGACATGGTGGAAGATCTCGCTCTTGGCCTCCAGGATCTTCTCCCGGGAGCCGAAGTGCTCGATGTGGGAGTCGCCGATGTTGGTCATCAGCACCACATCGGGCTCCACCAGGGCAGAGAGGTAGTCGATCTCCCCGGCGTGGTTCATGCCCAGCTCCAGCACGGCAATTTCGTGCTCCCCGCTGAGGCGCAGCAGGGTCATGGGCACGCCGATCTCGTTGTTCAGGTTGCCCTCGGTCTTGAGCACCCGGTACTTCTCCCCCAGCACCGCCGCCACCATGTCCTTGGTGGTGGTCTTACCCACCGAGCCCGTCAGGGCCACCACAGGTATGGGGAACTTTTTCTTGTAATACTTGGCCAGATCCCGCAGGGCCCGCTGGGTGGAGTCCACCTTGATATAGAACTTGCCCGGCAGATAGCTCTCCCGCTCCCGCTGGGTAAAGCAGCCCGCAGCGCCCCCCTCCAGGGCGGCGTTGATGTAGGCGTGGCCGTCGAATCGCTCCCCCACCAGGGGCACAAACAGGGACCCAGCGTGGATGGTGCGGCTGTCCGTCTCCACCCGTCCCACCATCCGGTTGATATCCCCAAACTCTCCCAGCAGCTTACCGCCGACCGCGTCCATGATTTCACGTATGGTCATCGGCTCCATAATCCGTTTCCGCTCCTTATCTTCCCTGTTTTCGGGCCTCCAGAGAGGCGTGCACAATGCGCTGGCACAGCTCGTTGTAGTCAATGCCCGCCGCCGCGGCCTCCTGGGGCAGCAGGCTGGTGGGTGTCATGCCGGGCAGGGTGTTGATCTCCAGGAACCAGGGCTCCCCGTCCTCCGTGAGGATGAAGTCCGCGCGGGAGTACACCGACAGCCCCAGTGTCTCGTACACCCGCAGGGCCGCGGCCCGCACACGCGCCTCCTCCTCCGGAGTAATCTCCGCCGGGCAGACCTCCAGAGCGGCGCCGGGCTGGTACTTGTTGGCATAGTCGTAAAAGCCCTGCTTGGGGATGATCTCAATGGAGGGCAGGGCTTTATCCTCCAGGATGCCCACCTGGATCTCCCGGCCCCTGATGTACTCCTCCAGCACCGTGCGCCCCCCCAGGGCCAGTCCTTCGGTGAGGGACCGGCGCAGCTCCTCCGCCGTGTAGGCGATGGATACACCGATGGAGGAGCCGCTGGCCACCGGCTTGACCACCAGGGGCAAGCGGGCAGTCTCTACCAGTCGGTCGATATCTGCGGCGGTGTAGGTGACGGTCTTCCAGCCGGGGGTGGACACCACGTCGGCCACCATCCGCTTGGTCAGATCCTTGTCCATGGCGATGGCGCTGCCCAGATAGCCCGCGCCGGTGTAGGGAATTCCCATCAGATCAAAGGCGGCCTGCACCCGCCCATCCTCGCCGCAGGTGCCGTGGAGGGCCAGGAATACCATGTCGGCCATCCGGCACAACTCCAGCACCCCGGGGCCGAACATGCTGGGGCTGTCCCCCTTCCGGCCGCGCCGCACCTGATCCAGATCCGGAGCCTCGCGGCTGATTTTCTTGTAGGCCTCGGACACAGGCGCGTCAAAAAATGCCTCGTCCGCCCCGCCCGTCTCCAGGCCGAAATATAAGTCGATCAGGCCCGCCCGGTGGCCCAGCGCCCGCAGCGCCTCGGTCACCATGGTTCCAGTGGAGAGGGACACATTCCGCTCCGGAGACAGTCCCCCTGCCAGCACAACAATTTTCATAGCACACCTCGTTCGAGAGTTTGATACAATATGATACGCACTAGTGGTATATTATAGCACGGTTCCGGCCTATTCTCAACCTTCTTTCGAACCTTCCCCGTCCAATTCTTGCAAAAGCACCTCCTCTGTGGTAGAGTAGAGCGGAGATTGGGGGGTGCGCTGTGAAAATCGCGTGGTATGAGCCGCTGTTTTTCCTCTTCTTTGGGGCGTTTCATCTGCACCGTGTCTGGGGGCTGGCGGACCGGGAGAGCTACGCCGCCTTCTGGCTGGGGGTTCTGACACAAAAGGGTCCCCTCTACTTCGGCCTGATGGGCCTTCTGGCCGTGCTGTGCCTGGCGGGCGTCGCCACCTTCTTTCGGAATTGGGGCCGCAATCCCTGGTGGCGGTGGATCTACCTCTTCGGCGGCAGCTATGTCCTGTTCGATCTCCTTGCCATTGCCGCCGGCCTGTCCTTTTGGCACTCCCTGCTGGCCTGGATGTTTGATGTGACCTCCCCCTGCTGGAATTTTCTCTGGGGCTTTTTCGTCCTGCTGGGCGGCGCCTCAGCCGCCCTGGGTCTCTCGCTTCTGGTGCGCCGCACATAGGCAATGGGCCGGTTCCCTACGGAACCGGCCCATTCTCTCTGTTCAGAGTTCAGAACCAGCCGCCATCCCGGCTGTCCTGCAACTCCAGCGCGCCGCACAGCAGCTCGGCCGCCTCGCCCCTGGTAAGTGGGGCACTCAGGCCTCCGTCCAGCGACAGTACGCCGCAGGTGGCAAGATTGGCGGCAGACTGGGCCGCCCAGGTGGGAATCCCCTCCTCCGCCAGCGTATCGGCGGACACGTCAGTCACCTGAAGGGCCCGGTCCAGGAGCACCGCCGCCTCTGCCGCGGTGATGGGCTCCTCCGCCTGGAACACTACCTGCCCATCGCTGGAGCGGCTGCCCTGCACCAGTCCCGCCTTCAGCGCGGAGGAGACGTAGGGCTTGGCCCAGGTGGGAATCGACACATCGTCGGCAAAGCCGGTGCGCTCTACGTCCTCCAGGGCTTCCATACCGGCGGCGTTCATGGCCATAGCCACAAATTCCCCGCGGGTCACGGCAGCGTCGGGCTGGAAGAAATAGGCCCCACCCATGCACTCGCCCACGAAGATCCCCTCCTCTGCCAGCCGGATGGCAGCCTTATGGGCCGGGTCGCCGTCCATGTCGGCGTAGGTGACCTTGGTATTCGGCTTTTCAATCTTGATCTTAACGGTAGCGGGGTCGGAGGAGTTGCCCACCGCATCCACCGCCACATAGGCGAAGGAGTCCTTGCCAGTCTTGTTTTCATAGGGAGTGTAGACAAATTCGCTGCTGCCGTCCTCCGGCATGGTCACCGCCCCGCGGGCGGGCTTGTTGAGGATATGATACGTGAGCAGATCCCCCTCGGGGTCTACGGCGGAAAACTGGGCAGTCACCGCCACATTTTTGTAGGTGGTGAGCTCCAGGTTTTCCGCCACCGGCGCGCCGTTTGCCTCGGCCAGCAGGTAGAGTTCAACGGTGACGGCATCGCCGCTCCGCCCGTCGGAAAAGACCGGGGTGAACTGGAACTGAGCCTCCAGGCCGGCCGGTGCGGCCAGAGGGGTGAAGCGCAGTCCGTCCACCGCCTCCATAGCAATCACGTCGCCCACCTGGATGCCCTGAGCGCCCAGGGTGAGACAGCCGACCGCGGCATCCGGCAGAGTGGTGATCACAATGCTGTCCAGCTTGCCGGAGCCTTCCACAACGAAGTCCTCCTCAGAAAAGGAGATGGGTTCCGCCGCCGGGCCATTTTTGGTCATGGCCGCCACGGTTGGGACCGCCTCATCTTTTTGGAAGAAAAAGGCAGATGCAGGCCAGCCAGCGGAGTACAGGACCGCCGCCAGCACTGCCAGCGGCAGAGCGCGGCGCAGAAGGACGCGGTGTTTCAAGACAATTACCTCCTTGTTTGGAAATCATCCGTAGTCTTTGCCAAATCAAGGAGAATATACGGCGGAGGCTATCCAAATCGGCCAGCCCCCGTCCACTGGTTCAAATACGGCTCCGATCCCGCAGCCAGCTCGGAAGGGAGCGCATTTTGATACTGGAGATAATGCCCATGGCCGCAAACATGGTGACGATGGAGGTGCCGCCATAGCTGATGAACGGCAGTGTCAGCCCCACAACGGGGAACACATAGAGACACATTCCCACGTTGACTCCAACCTGGGCCAACAGCATCCCTGCGTATCCCATGGCGATGAAAGCGCTTTGAGGCGAGCAGGCCCGCCGCGCCACCCAGATGCAGCGGGCAATGATCGCTCCCAGCAGGAGCAGCAGAACAATACACCCGATCAGGCCGAACTCCTCTCCGCAGACCGCAAAGATCTCATCGGTGTGCCGGGCGGGCAGGGCAGACTCAGAGAGGCTCTGGGTCTGAATCCCCTTGAGATACCCCATGCCGAACAACCCCCCGCTGCCGATAGCCAGGATGCTGCGGGTCTGCTGAAAGCCCTGTCCCTGAGTCTGTTCGCTGATGGTCTCCGTATTGCCCATAATATGATCAATGACCACGGTGATACGCCGGGCGAAGTACTTGTCGCTGATGTGGGGCCAAATGAGCACGGCCCCTATGACACAAACCACAATGGCCAGCAGGAACCACCGTTTTTTCACCCCGCCCGCCCAAGCCATGATGACAAAGATAAAGGCATAGGTCAGCGCCATACCGAAATCGCCGGAGGTCGCCACAATCAACCCGATCATGACCAGGGTGTGGCCCGCCAACTGGAATACGGAGGAGGGGCGGCTGAGTCCCCGCTCCCGCTGCCGGTTCATCTGCCAGGCCAGCAGCAGTACGAAGGTCAGCTTGGCCAGCTCCGCCGGCTGCAGATTGACCGGAAAGCCGGGAATACTCAGCCAACTGTTGTTGCCTGTCTCATCCGCGCCGATCCCCAGTGGGGTCAGGAGCAGCAAATTGATGAACAGTCCAAACAGAAAGAGCCATTTCCAGGATTTTTCCGTAAACAGCTCAATATCAACCGAGGACATGGCGATATAGACGAACACCCCCAGAACGATGCCCACCGCCTGGATCAGCATGCAGCGCAGCCCCGCCGAGTGGTTCATATAACGGGTGGCGCTGTAAATCAGCACCATGCCGAAGCCGCTGGCCAGCAGGCAGAGCGTCAGCAGCAGCCGGTCGCCCCGGTGTATAAATTCGCGGATCGAATCGGTCAGCCAGTTCAACCACATCCCTCCCTTCCAAAACCGTGCTTAAAATCAATTTAGTTTACCATCTTTTTTGCGTTTGGTAAACGGGTGTGGTATAATATTTAAGCGAATTTTCACATTCGAGGTGTCATATGGAATATATATCCAACTCCCCAGCAGAGACCGAGGCGCTGGGCGAGGCGCTGGCCGCCCGGCTGACAGCGGGGACGGTGGTCGCCTTTACCGGAGATCTCGGGGCGGGAAAGACCGCTTTCACACGGGGACTGGCCCGGGGATTGGGCGTTCCCGACCGGGTCACCAGCCCCACCTTTACCATTGTCAACGAATATGAGGGGGGCCGTCTGCCCTTGTTCCACTTTGACATGTATCGGCTGGGCTCCTCCGACGAGCTGTTCGACATCGGGTGGGAAGACTATCTGGCCCGGGGCGGCGTGTGCGCCGTGGAGTGGAGCGAGATTGTCAGCGACGCGCTGGAGGACGGCGTGCTCCGGGTGGACATACGGCGGGGAGCCGGTGAAGGAGAGCGCATCATTACCATCACGGGAGGGACGGACGCATGAAAATATTGGCCCTGGAGTCCTCCGCCACCGCCTGCTCGGTGGCGCTGTGTGAGGATGAGGCTCTGATTGCCCAGTCCTTCCAGAACAATGGCCTGACCCACTCCCGCACCCTCATGCCCATGGCCGTATCCCTGCTGGACAACTGCGGAACCGCCTTGGACGCGGTGGAGCTCATCGCCGTGGCGGCCGGGCCCGGCTCCTTCACCGGCCTGCGCATCGGCGTGGCCGCCGCCAAGGGGCTGGCCTGGCCGGGGAACAAGCCCTGCGCGGCCTGCTCTACCCTGGAGTCCATGGCCTGGTGTCTGGCCCACCTGGACGGGGAGATCTGTGCAGTCATGGATGCCCGCCGGAACCAGGTCTACAACGCCCGCTTCCGCGCGGCAGGCGGCCGCTTGGAGCGCCTGTGCCCCGACCGGGCCGTGGGCCTGGACGCCCTGGCCGACGAGCTAAAAAAGAGCGGGAATCCGCAATTTCTGGTTGGAGACGGCGCACTTTTATGCTATACTACCCTCAAGGAACTGGGGTTGGACATCCGGCTGGCGCCTCCCCACCTGCGGCACCAGAGTGCCTGGGGGGTTGCCCGGTGTGCACTGGAGCTGACCAGAGCGGGCAGGCTGACCGACGCGGCCGGACTGACGCCCAATTACCACCGGCTCTCCCAAGCGGAACGGGAGCGGCTGGAAAAAGAACAACACAAAGGGGAATCGTGCCATGGACATGGAAAAAGTACACATTTTGGACCACCCTCTGCTGCAGCACAAGCTGTCCATCCTGCGGGATGAGAACACCGGAGTTAAGGACTTCCGTGAGGTGGTCTCAGAGATCGCCACGCTGATGTGCTATGAGGCCACCCGCGACCTGCCCCTGGAGGAGGTGGAGATCAAAACTCCCATCACCACCGCCAAATTCAAAACCATCGCAGGCAAAAAGCTGGCCATTGTCCCCGTTCTGCGGGCCGGCCTGGGTATGGTGGACGGCATCCTGACCCTTATTCCCTCCGCCAAGGTGGGCCATATCGGCCTGTACCGGGACCCCGACACCCTGGAGCCGGTGGAGTACTACTGCAAGATGCCCAACGACATCGCCGAGCGGGAGGTCATCATTCTGGACCCCATGCTGGCAACCGGCGGCTCTGCCTCTGCGGCCATCCAGTTTATCAAAAATTATGAGGTCAAAAATATCAAGCTTATGAACATCATCGCCGCTCCCGAGGGCATTCAGCGGGTCCACCACGACCACCCTGATGTGGATATCTACTGTGCCGCTCTGGACGAGAAGCTCAACGACCATGGCTACATCGTCCCCGGCCTGGGCGACGCCGGTGACCGTATCTTCGGCACCAAGTAAAAAATCCATAAGCATGCGGCGCGGGCAGATGCCCGCGCCGCTCCAGTATCAAGAGGGCCACCCCATCGGGGCGGCCCTCTTCAGCCTGTCTGTTTACTTGCTGTGCTTCTCCTGAAGGTACTGGTGCATGGACTCGGCGGCCTTCTTGCCGGCGCCCATGGCCAGGATGACGGTGGCCGCGCCGGTGACGGCGTCGCCGCCGGCATAGACGCCGGGGCGGCTGGTGGCCATGGTCTCCTCGTCCACCTGGAGGCAGCCCTTCCGGTTGGTCTCCAGGCCGGGGGTGGTGGAGCGGATCAGGGGGTTGGGGCTGGTGCCCAGGCTCATGACCACGGTGTCCACCTCCAGGGTGAAGTTGGAGCCCTCCACCACCTTGGGGGCGCGGCGTCCGCTCTCGTCGGGGGCGGTGAGGCGCATCTTCACGCACTCCAGGCCGCCCACCCGGCCTGTGCCGTCGTCCAGCACCTTCACCGGGTTGGTGAGGAGCATGAACTCGATGCCCTCCTCCTTGGCGTGGTGGACCTCCTCCTTCCGGGCGGGCATCTCCTCCTCATCCCGGCGGTAGAGCACGTAGACGTGCTCGGCCCCCATGCGCTTGGCGCAGCGGGCGGCGTCCATGGCCACGTTGCCGCCGCCGATGATGGCGGCGGAGCCGGAGATTTTCAGGGGGGTGTCGTACCCCTCCCGGTAGGCCTTCATCAGGTTGATGCGGGTCAGGTACTCGTTGGCGGAGTACACCCCCGCCAGGGTCTCGCCCTCGATGCCCATAAACATGGGCAGGCCCGCGCCGGAACCGATGAACACGGCCTCATAGCCCTCCTCAAACATTTCGTCAATGTCGAAGGTCTTGCCGATGACCATATCGGTCTCCAGATCCACGCCCAGGGCGGTGAGCTTGTCCACCTCGTTCTGCACGATGGCCTTGGGCAGGCGGAACTCGGGGATGCCGTACACCAGCACGCCGCCGGCGGTGTGGAAGGCCTCGAAGATGGTAACCTCGTAGCCGTGCTTGGCCAGATCGCTGGCGCAGGTCAAGCTGGCGGGGCCGGAGCCCACCACCGCCACCTTGATGCCATTGGTCTGGGGCTTCTGAGGCATGGCGTTGACATTCTCCCGGTACCAATCGGCCACAAAGCGCTCCAGCCGGCCGATGGCCACCGGCTCGCCCTTGATGGCCCGGACGCACCGGGCCTCACACTGGCTCTCCTGAGGGCAGACACGGCCGCTGACGCTGGGCAGGGCGTTGGTGTCGGAGATGATATCATAAGCGGCCTGGAAGTCGCCCTCGGCCACTTTGGCGATAAACTCGGGGATGCGGATGTTGACCGGGCAGCCGCCCACGCAGGGCTTGTGCTTGCAGTTGAGGCAGCGGGCCGCCTCTTCCATAGCCATCTCCTTGGTGTAGCCCAGGGAGACCTCCTGGAAGTTGTGGTTGCGGACATTGGGCTCCTGTTCCGGCATGGGAACCTTCTTCAAACTCATATTCGGCATGGTATTCGGCTCCCTTCCTCAGTGATCCATCAGCTCATGGGCCAACTGGTCCATGCGGCAGGCGTGGCGCTCCTTCTCTTCGGCCTCCTGGGCGCGGTAGACGGAGTTGCGGTTCATCAGCTCGTCAAAGTCCACCTCATGGCCATCAAAGTCAGGGCCGTCCACGCAGGCGAACTTCATCTTGCCGCCCACGGTGACGCGGCAGCCGCCACACATGCCGGTGCCGTCGATCATGATGGGATTCAGGCTGACGATGGTCTTGATGCCATAGGGCTCGGTGGTCTTGGAGACAAACTTCATCATGGGGATAGGGCCGATGGCGATGACGGCGTCATAGTGGATGCCGGAATCAATCAGCTCCTTGAGCTTCACGGTGACAAAGCCCTGCTCGCCGTAACTGCCGTCATCGGTCATAATGTAGAGGTGGTCGCAGGCGGACTTGAACTCGTCCTCCAGAATCACAATGTCCTTAGAGCGGAAGCCGGCGATCACGTCCACCTCCAGCCCCTCAGCATGGCAGGTCTTGGCCTGGGGATAGGCGATGGCGCAACCCACGCCTCCGCCCACCACGCAGACACGCTTTGCCCCCTCGGGCAGCTCTGTGGGCAGCCCCAGCGGACCGACAAAGTCCCGGATGGAGTCGCCTTCGTTCAGCTCGGCCAGCAGCTCGGTGGTCAGCCCCACCTTCTGGAAAATAATAGTGACCGTCCCCTTCTCGCGGTCATAGTCCGCGATGGTCAGCGGAATGCGCTCGCCCTGCTCGTCCAGGCGCAGGATGATGAACTGCCCCGCCTTCGCCTTCTTCGCGATCAGAGGCGCCTCCACCTCCAGCAGGGTAACGCTGGGGTTGAGTACTTTTTTATGTACGATTTTTACCATGTGACTTCAACCTCTTCTTCTCTACGGTCTGATCTAACTTACTAAATGGAAAGTGACGCCATACGTCAAAATAAGACTGGCCGGTTTAGAAATTCCTTACTGCCGCAAGGCTTTCCGGTTCCTCAGTCTTAACGCGATAACGATATCAGTTTTCTTTTACTTTGTCAAGACAGAATAAACGCCGCCGCATAATTTATACGGCAGCGTTCAGCCTGTTACCTCCGCTCAACCGGCCAGCGGAGGGTGATGGCAAACATATCCCCCTCCAGAGCGGCCTCCGCCCGGCAGTCCATCTGCCCGGCCAGCGCTTTGACAATGGCCAGGCCCAAGCCGGTGTTCCGGCCGGTGCGCATCTTGTCGGAGGTAAAGAAGCGGTCGAACACGTGGGGCACGTCCTCCGCAGTCAGGGCGTGGGTTTCGTTGGAAAACCGGCTGACCACCTGCCCGCCCTCCTGGTACAGACGGATTTCCATGCGCCCCTCTCCATGCTCCAGAGCGTTGCGGATCAGATTGGTGAAAATCCGCAGCACCGCCCCGGCGTCCGCCCACACCTGGGGCAGCCCCTCGGCCAACTCCACCTCCATGTCGAAGCCCCTGTCGGTGAAATCGTTGTAAAAGGCCGCCAGCAGACCGGACAGAGAGGCGTAGAGGTCCACCTTCTCCCGCTGGAGCAGGTACTCTCCCCCCTCTAGCCGTGAGAGATCATAAAAGCTGGTAATCAGGCTCTGGAGCGTCCTGGCCCGCCCCGCAATCACCGCCAGGTATTCCCGCCGCTCCCCCTCCGTCAGTCCGGGGTCCTCCAGAAGCTGGAGATAGCCCAGGATGGAGGTCAGGGGGGTGCGGAGGTCGTGGGAGACATTGGCGATCTGCTGGCGCAGGGCGCGCTCCCTCGCCTGGTAAGCGGCCCTGTCCGCCTGGCGCAGCTCCAGCAGGCGGTTCACCTCGTCCAGCAGCTCCTCCGCCGCGCTGTTGGGTACGGCCAGCCGTACGCGGGCGGTACTCCCCGTATCCTCCAGCGCCCGGAGCCGGTACGCGGCCTCCCGCAGGGAGCGCCGCTGGGCCCACACCCAAAAAGCCAGCCCCGCACAGAGCAGGGCCAGCAGTATACACACGATCAGCACGCGGAAACCTCCTCCCTAGCGAACGTCTCTCCGGCCAAACAGAAACAGCCCCAGCCCCGTGCTGGCCGCCATCCATCCCAGGCCGATGCCCCAGCACCAGAGCTGGTACTGGGCGGTGAGCCAGCCATCCAGCAGCGCGGGCATCAGCAGCGAATAGGGCAGCACAACCGCAGTGAACAGGGTGAACGGCGCAGACGCCTCGTACACGCCGAACAGCAGAATCGCCAGAAACACCAGCACCGGCTGTCCCATGAAAAACATCAGGTAATACCCGGCGGTCCAGGCCGCCGGACTGCGCACCGCCAGGGCCAACATATGGCACAGGGCAAACATGCCGCACCAGATAGGCAGGGCCCCGGCCAGGCAGAATCCCACCAGAGCCAGCCCCTCCAGGGCCTCCTCCGGCTCCCCCCGGGGCAGGAACAGCCACCCTCCGGCCAGGCTCCCTCCCACCAGCACCAGGCAGAAGGCCAGCCCCAACAGCAGGGCGGCGCACAGCTTTCCCCAATAGACCGTCCCCCGCCGCAGGCCGAAGGAGAGCTCATTTTTCAAGGTATCCGCCGTGCCGCCATCCACAAGTTGCACCAGCAGGGGCGCGGCCAGCATGCCCACCACCATGGTGACCGAAATCCCCTTCGCCAGGCTTGAAAAGCCGCCGTAGCTGTAGAGCATGAAAAACAGGGCCGTACACAGAAGCAACAGGGCCAGCAGGACATAGACGCCGCGCCGGTGGAGGACCTTCCACAGCTCCGCCTTAATATAGTTGAGCATGGACTCCCACCTTCCCCATTTATCGGATGTCCCGGCGGGCAAATAACGCCAGCCCTGCCGCTGCGGCCCCCAGGGTCCACAGCAGTCCTACGCCCCAGGTCCAGCCCAGCCAGGCCGGGCTCCAGAGAGGGACCTCCATCACGTCCATGGGCGCGGTGAGCAGCAGGTGATAGAGCATCTCCGCTCCGCGGGCCAGCCAGTCCACCCCGGTGCGCATTACCATGCGCAGGACAGAACTCAGGCCACCCAGGCACCCCAGCACCACCACCATCATGGGGATGGTATGGGCGAGATTGAACATGGCGGCCACCGTCAGGGAGAGGGCCCCCATCCAGAGGGGCAGGGCACCCAGCAGGCGGAAGAGGAAGGTCTGGATCTGAACCCAGTCTCCCACCGCTCCAGGGAGCAGTACCCGGCAGAGCACAGCATAGACCAGCAGGGTCAGGAAAGCCAGCACAAGACCAATCCCTGCGGCGGTGACCAGCTTGCCCAGATAGATGCGCCTGCGGGGCAGGCCGAACGAGACTTCATTCTTCAGGGTATCATTCTTATATTGATCGGAAAAGACCTCGTCCGCCACGACCACCGCCAGATAGAGGCCCACCGTGAAAAAGGGGGTCAGCAGGGACAGGCTATCTCCGAAGCTGCCCTGAAACATGTCGCCGAGGCCGAACCGCCACAGGAGGGGCAGCCCGGCGGCCAGGGCCAGCAGGACCAGCAGGAATATCCGAAAATAAGGGCGGGCCACCGCCCTGCCCCATTCCGCGGTCAGGTAGTGCTTCATGCGCTCCCCTCCCTACCGGATCTCTTTCCGGCGGAAGGCCAGCAGGCCCACTGCCGTGGCTGCCGCCAGCCACGCCAGCCCGGCGGCCCAGCACAGGCCCACGTAGTTCCACTGAAAGGCCATGTTTTTCAAATTCTCCAGCATGATCCCAGGCATAAACTGCCGCAGCACCTCAAATGCCGGGTGGAACAGGATTCCAAACGCCTGTAGAATGGCGGGCAATACCGCCAGCAGTCCTGCGGCCGTGAACGCGGCTATATTCGTGCCCCGCACCAGGAAATAGCAGGTATTCACCATGGCCTGGGCGGCCAGCCACAGGGGAAACGCCCCCGCCAGGCAGTAGCCGATGAGCTGCCAGGCCATGCCGTCCAGCTCCGTATGGGGGAACAGCACCCAACACAGCCCCAGATAGAAGCCCATCATGACCACTGCGGCAAGCACCGCGATGCCCGTAGACACGAGCAGCTTGCCCAGGTAGATACGCCCGCGGGACAGGCCGTAGGACACCTCATTTTTTAATGTATTGTTTTTATATTGCTCGGAGAATACGATATCTCCGGTCACAATCGTGGCGTACAGGCCAATGCTCAGCATGAAAGGCACCATGATGGCCGTGGAATAGAAGTCCACGTTGGAATTGCCCCACTTCCAGGTCGTCCAGTAACCCCACAGCAGCACCGCCTCCAGGCCCAGGCAGACGGCCAAGATGATATAGAAATATTTTCTGCGGAAGGTCTTGTAGCACTCGGCGGCCAGATAGTTACGCATGGCGGACACCCCCGATCATGGACAGGAAGTAGTCCTCCAGATTGGCACCCCGGCTCTCGATGCTTTGGAGCGCCACGCCCCCTTCCACCAGGGCCTGAGCGACCCGGTAGGGCGCGTCCAGACTGCTGTAGATACGCAGCAGATGGCCAGGCAGCACCTCGTAGTCGCGGATGCCCAGGCTCTGTTCCAGCACCAGGGCCGCGCGGGAGGCGTTGTCCACCCTGGCCTCAATACAGGCGCGGCACTTTTCCTCCAGCGCCCGGGCGGAAATCTGCTCCAGCATCATGCCGTTGTCCAGGAAGCCGTAGCAGGTGGCCAGATTGGCCAGCTCCGACAGGATGTGGCTGGAGATCAGAATGGTGGTCTGCCGCTCCTGGTTGAGCCTGAGCAGCAGGTTTCGGAACTCCACGATGCCCTCCGGGTCCAGTCCGTTGATCGGCTCGTCCAGCAGCAGGAGGCTGGGGTTGGTGGCCAGGGCCCGGACGATCTCCAGCTTCCGCTGGTCGCCGTAGGGCAGAGAGCCCGCCTTGTACTTCGCCAGATAGCCCATGTCGAAGATGGACAGCAGCTCCATGGCCCGCTCGTGGGCCAGCCGCTCCGCATTCCAGTACCGGGGCAGGCGGAGGATCCCCGACCACATATTATAGTTGATGTGGTTGTGCAGGCCCAGCTTCACGTTGTCCTCCACGCTCAGGTTGGAAAACAGGCGGATGTTCTGGAAGGTGCGGGCGATGCCCGCCTTGTTCACCTGGACGGTGTTCATGTTGTGGGTGTCCACGCCGTCCACCAGGATGGTGCCCCGGGTAGGCTGATACACTTTGGTCAGCAGATTGAACACCGTAGTCTTGCCCGCACCGTTTGGGCCGATGAGGCCGGCGATCTCGGTGCGGCCGATGGCCATGTTGAAGTCCTTTACCGCCGCCAGGCCGCCGAAGTCGATGCCCAGGTGGCGGCACTCCAGAATGGGGCTTTTATCGATGTCCCGCTCCGGGATCTTGTTGGTGCTGGGCACCGGGACCAGCTTGACCGGTTCCTTTGGCATCCGACTCATTGCGCCGCGCCCCCTTTCTTTTCTTGTCTGCCCTCCCGCAGCCGGGCAAAGAAGCCCCAGACGTTGGGATTGTTGGTTGCCAGCATCACGAGGATCAGCACGATGGCATACACCAGCATCCGGTAGTCCGCAAACTGCCGCAGGGCCTCAGGCAGGATGGTCAGGGCGGCGGCCGCAATGACAGAGCCCCACATATTGCCCAGGCCGCCCAGCACCACGAACACCAGGATCAAAATGGAGGTGTTGAAATCGAACTTGGTGGCCACGAAGGTGGTTTGGCTGCATCCATACAGGGTCCCAGCCGCGCCCGCCAGGGCGGCGGAGGTGACAAAGGCGATCATCTTGTACTTGGTGACGCTGATGCCCACGCTCTCGGCGGCGA